>Ga0164315_10004290_pt1 | contig 11068 bp, 10 predicted proteins | sample GuaBasSedimGuay6_FD_113737 | JGI IMG/M metagenome (GOLD analysis project Ga0164315, IMG submission 113737) | Subseafloor sediment microbial communities from Guaymas Basin, Gulf of California, Mexico - Guay6, Core 4569-2, 0-3 cm | ecosystem: Environmental > Aquatic > Marine > Hydrothermal vents...
CAGGTCTTTCTTATTAATCTCTCTATCCTTATCCAAATTTATCTAATTCTTTATGAAGAAAATACATCGATGTTTTAGATAAATACTTTTCTATCTTTTTTTTTAAAAACTGATAATTGTCATAATTGAACACAATTTCTTTAGCTTTCTTTGTAACATATATTACACTTTTTCGTACCTTGGATTACATTAAAATTTAACTATGCCAATAAAAAGTTATTTAGCTCATCCTCATGATGGTAGATATAAAGAATTACTATCAGAATTATCAAATTTTACAGCTTGCGACGTTATCCCTTCTGAAAATGAAGAATTGGCCATCATTGTAACAGATACCAAAGATGATTTTGAAGATAAAAATTTACAGGACGAAATAAATTCCATTAAAAGTTTAAAAATGTTATCTATGGTTTCAGGTTTTGAAACTGAATAATAATCTTATTAGATATGTCAAAAAAAATAACTAACAGAAGAGATTTTCTTAAAAAAATGGCTGCTGCTTCTGCCATGACTGCAGCAGCATCATTATTTCCGGGGATATTGTTTGCTGAAGAGCAAATCAGAAATATCAAATCCTCAGGTAATTTAAAATGGACCAAAGCTCCTTGTCGCTTTTGTGGTGTGGGTTGTGGTGTACTCATTGGAACCGAAAATGAAAAAGCAGTTGCTGTTAAAGGAGATCCGAATTCACCGGTAAATAAAGGTTTGTGCTGTGTAAAAGGTTATCATCAAACTATTTGTATGTATGCCAAGGATCGTTTGACAAAACCGCTGGTAAAAAGAAATGGGAAATATGTAGAAACTTCTATGGAAGAAGCGCTTGATCTGGTAGCTTCTAAAATGAAAGAAACCATAGAAAAACATGGTAAAGATTCTGTTGCCATGTATACTTCCGGTCAATCAACAATTCCGGAAGGATATGTTGCTTCAAAATTCATGAAAGGAGCCATTGGAACAAATAACCTGGACTGTAATGCCCGTTTGTGTATGGCAAGCGCTGTAACAGGTTTTTTAACAACTTTCGGTGCTGATGAGCCGATGGGCTGCTATGAGGATATAGATCATGCTGATGTATTTATAACCTGGGGAAATAATATGGCTGAAATGCATCCTGTTCTATTTTCCCGTATGCTGGATCAACGCCTTAAAAGAGGTGTTAAAATTATCGATTTCGCCACCAGAACTACACGTTCAAGTATGGCTTCAGATAGATCTATTCTGTTTAATCCTCAAACCGATCTTGCAGTTGCAAATGCCATTGCTTATGAAATAATAAACAATGGGTGGATGAATGAAGAATTTGTTAATGAGTATTGTAATTTTAGTAAAGGATTAACAAATATGGGTTATGGAACCGAAGATAATTATAAATTTAAAGATGAACCAACAAAAATTGATCTTGAACAGTATAAAGAATTTTTAAACGATTATACCCCGGAGAAAGTTTCAAAAATTTCAGGAGTTTCAGTAAAGGACATTAAATATCTTGCAAATATTTACGGTGACCCTAATAAAAAAGTGGTTTCCTATTGGTGTATGGGAATGAACCAACACACTCGTGGAACCTGGATAAACAACTTGGTTTATAATATCCATTTGCTAACCGGAAAAATATCTCAACCGGGTAACGGGCCTTTTTCTTTAACCGGACAACCGAGCGCCTGTGGTACGGCAAGAGAGGTAGGTACATTTACGCATAAGTTACCTCACGGAGTTGTAATGAATGAAAAACATCGTGAGCACGCAGCCAAGATCTGGAAAGTACCTGTAGAAAGAATTCCTGCCAAACCAACCTATCATGCTACCGAAATGTTCAGAGCCTTAGACAGAGGTGATATTAAATTTATCTGGACACAGGTTACCAATCCGTTAGTGTCATTACCAAATGTTAGTCGCTTTACCAATGGTGCTAAAAAAGATGATCGTTTTATTGTAGTGTCTGATGTATTTCCAACTCCAACCAGTGACGTTGCGGATGTAATTTTACCTGCAGCATGGCACATTGAAAAAAATGGTTTATACGGAAATTCAGAAAGAAGAACCCAATACTGGGAAAAAATGGTTGAACCTCCAGGAGAAGCTATGGCAGATGCCTGGCAAACTATTGAAGTAGCACGTAGAATGGGTTATGGTGATCTATTCCCATATAGCAAAGAAAATCATGAAGATGAAATCTATAATGAATACCGTTTGCATCATGAAGGGAAAAAACATAATATGGCGCCTCTTGAAGTCTTAAAGGCACAATCTGGTGCCATGTGGCCATATGTAGATGGCAAAGAAACCAAATGGAGATTTAATGCAAAATATGATCCGGCTTGTGATAATGGCAAAGAGTTTCATTTTTATGGAAAAAAAGATGGTAGAGCAATTATCTGGCAAAGACCTTATGAACCAGCCGCAGAATCTCCAGATAATGAATATCCATTCTGGTTAAATACAGGAAGGGTTATTGAGCATTGGCATACAGGATCAATGACAAGAAGAATTCCTGTCCTGCATCAAGCAATGCCACATGCCTATGTTGAGCTACATCCTGATGATGCAGAAAACTATGGTATTAGTAATGGTCAAAAAGTAAAAGTCATATCAAGAAGGGGAGCAACTGTTTTACCTGCTTCAATCAATGAAAGAGGATTGCCAACAAAAGGTCAGGTATTTGTACCGTTCTTTGATGAAAATATGATGATCAACGATGTTACATTAGATGCTTTTTGCCCGATCTCAAAAGAACCAGACTATAAAAAATGTGCTGTTAAAATTGAAAAAGTTTAATTCAAATTAACTCAAAATGAAGAGATTATTTATCATATTTTTAATGGTGCTATTAATGATAGCTACTATTGTTGTTTGGAGTTATAGTTACGAATTATCTCATGAAGAAGCCTATGTACCGGTATCCAACATTACTGAAACATTTGTAATTCCTTCAGAGGAAGGTGTTTTTGAAAGATCAAAATATGCTTTGGAATATGCCGATATGCCGATAGATAAGAACCATGAGAGAACTTTAGATGATTACTATAAAAACCGAGCATTTTATGGAGCACCACCGTCAATTCCCCATCAGGTGGAAGAGAGAGATATGGGTGCAAACTCTTGTTTAAAATGTCATGAAAATGGTGGTTTTGTCAACAAATATAAAGCGTATTCACCGGTAACTCCACATCCGGAAAAAATAAACTGCAGACAATGCCACGTACCGCAAAAAACTAAGGGTCTGTTTATTGCAACTAATTGGTCAAGAACAAAAGGATCTACGATTGGCAACCAAGCCTTGATAGGTAGTCCTCCAATAATTCCTCATCAAATTCAATTGCGTGAAAATTGTTTGTCATGCCATGCCGGACCAAGTGCACCTAAAGAAATTAGAACTACACATCCCGAAAGAGTGAATTGCAGGCAATGTCACGTAATAAACGATAAAAAAATAACAGATATTGGCACGTTTAACAGAGTAAAAAAATAGAAGAAATTAAAAACTGATGAAATTAAAACTCAACATATCTATTCTACTATTGGCTATCATAATGATTTCATGTAAAAATGATCAAAAGGAATATCACAATATCATTGATAAGATCGAAGCCAAAAGTACAGACTATAAAAGAGACAGTACTTTTTCAAATAATCAATTTGAAAAAAGTGATTTGGTTCAGGTTACCGATCATGAAACTCAATTTTATATCGAAAACCGGAAAAACAGGATAGAATCCTACGAGTGCAGTGAATGCCATGATAAACCGGTTTCTCAATTACAAACAGAAAATCTTGGGAAAAAAGCACATTGGGATATAAAGATAAACCATGCGGATAATAAAACCATGTCGTGTTTATCTTGTCATATTGAAAACGATATGGATAACCTGCATAGTATCACCGGAGAAACAATCGATCTAAATTTTAGTTATCAATTATGTAATCAATGCCATAATAAAGAGGTAAAGGATTGGAAAGGTGGAGCACATGGAAAAAACATTAGTGGATGGAAAACGTCAAGAGTATCAAAACTATGTGTTGAATGTCATGATCCGCACAAACCATCAATTGAAAAAAGATGGCCGGCAAGATACAATTCACAAATGGTTGACGAACGAAATTAACAGGTTAAAAAATAATCATGAACAAAGAAATTAAAAAATGGTTTTCTTTAAACCTTGGAAATAAGAAACAGAGTAATTCTGGTTGTTCAGAATCAAAATGTGATAAACATCCTTTGGAAAATAAAGAGGATGGAATTTCTCAGGTTTTTGATGTTAATATGAACAGACGTCAGGCCTTTAAAAAAATAACCGCCGGCTTAATGATTGGTGCAGGTGCTGTAAATTCTTCATGTAGTGTTGTTTCTGGAGAAGAAAATAAAGAAAAATCACAAATAGAATGGGAAGAATACTTCAAAGGAAATTATAAATTAATGTCTGATGAAGAAAAAGATAAAACGGTTAACAGATTGGTACGTTCTTACGAATTACGCAATGGTAAAAAATTAAATATCTCCTCAAAAGGACCTGAAGAGGATGTTTTATTTGGTTATGCATTTAATATTTCAAAATGCCAGGGGTATATGGATTGTGTCAATGCCTGTGTGGAAGAAAACAATCAAGACCGAGCATCACAAATGCAATATATTCGAATTCATGAAATGAATGATGGCAAAGGACTAAATTTTGGAGAAGCTGATGATACTTTCTACCATGAAGTTCCTGCTGCTGGTCATTTTTACTTGGGTACTCAATGTTTTCATTGTGACAATCCGCCATGTGTTGAAGTATGTCCGGTGCAAGCAACCTGGAAAGAAAAGGATGGCATCGTAGTAATTGATTACGACTGGTGTATTGGTTGCAGATATTGTATGGCGGCCTGCCCTTATGATGGTAGAAGATTTAATTGGAGTACACCTCAAATTCCTGAACAAGAAGTAAATAAGAATCAACATTATTTAGGGAACCGCTTACGCAAAAAAGGTGTTATGGAAAAATGTACTTTTTGTATTCAACGTTCCAGAGAAGGTAATAACCCGGCTTGTGTAGATGCCTGCCCTACAGGTTCAAGGATATTTGGGAATTTATTGGATCCTAAAAGCGAAATACGATGGGTATTGGCAAATAAAAAAGTATTCAGACTTAAAGAAGATTTAGGCACAGAACCTAAGTTTTGGTATTTTATGGATTAATTGTTTCAAAAAAATTAAAATGAAGGTACTTAAAAATTTAATTAAAGACAGTTTAGTTTATTTAACTCACGGGAGAAAATCATATCATATCTGGATGGCATTCCTCACATTTTTAATGCTTCTGGGGATGTATAGCTATTCTTTGCAATTAGAACAAGGGCTTAGTGTCACCGGAATGAATGACAGAGTTAGCTGGGGTTTATATATTTCTAATTTTACTTTTCTGGTTGGTATAGCGGCGGCAGCTGTGATGTTGGTTCTACCTGCCTATGTATTAAAGGATTTTGATTTCAAACAAGCTGTATTGATCGGTGAAGGTCTGGCTGTAGCTGCTTTATGTATGTGTCTTGCATTTATTATTGCCGATATGGGAGGACCGGCAAGGTTATGGCATTTGATCCCCGGTATTGGTGTTTTTAATTTCCCGAATTCAATGTTAACCTGGGATATTATAGTTCTTAACGGATACCTGTTCATCAATATATCCATTCCTTTATATATTCTGATCATGCGTTACCAGGGGAAAACACCAAACCCTAAAATATATATACCGGGTGTGATGATCTCGGTATTTTGGGCAGTATCCATTCATTTGGTTACCGCATTTTTATATCAAGGTCTGCAAGCTCGTCCATTTTGGAATAATGCACTTTTAGGACCACGTTTTCTGGCTTCAGCTTTTGCTGCTGGTCCCGCATTAATTATTTTAGTTTTGGCGATGATCAGAAAATTTACCGATTTTAAAATTGATGACAAAACCATAAAAAAAATTGCTTTGGTTGTTACTGTTGCTGCTCAAATTAATTTGATCATGCTTATCTCAGAATTATTCAAAGAATTTTATGCACCAACACATCATAGTGAAAGTGCTTATTATTTGTTCTTTGGTTTACACGGTAAAGCAAAATTAGTACCATGGATCTGGACGGCTATAACCATGAATGTTGTGGCAACTGTTATTTTACTTTTTCATAAGCTTCGCAATAATTTTACGATACTTTATATTGCATGTATCTTACTCTTTATTGGTATATGGATAGAAAAAGGTTTTGGTTTGATCGTTCCGGGATTTATACCCGGACCATGGGGAAAAATTGCTGAGTACTTTCCAACAATGACTGAAATAGGAGTAACAATAGGTATTTGGGCCATGGGTGCATTTATCTTTTCCATATTGGCCAGAACTGGAATTGCTATTGAATTAGGAAAAATTAAATTTAAAAATAATTGAGTTTTCCCAGTTTAATTATTAAACAATGAACATCTAAAAAATTTAGATATCATTAATAAAAATGAAGCCGATTTTCAGATAATCGGCTTTATTTTTTATGGAAGGATTCTTAATCAAAATAGCTGAAGCCTTTTTTTGGATCGATCACCAATAAAGTTTCATATATCAATTTGATCACATTTTCCACATCGTCTTTATGTACCATTTCAACAGTCGTATGCATATATCGCAAAGCTAAAGAGATCAACGCTGAGGGAACACCTCCGTTAGAATAAGCAAACGCATCGGTATCTGTTCCGGTAGCTCTTGAAGATGCCAATCTTTGGAAAGGAATTTTATGTTTCACAGCAGTTTCAATGATCATTTCACGTACATTGTTTTGTACAGCGGGAGCATAGGAAATTACCGGACCATCACCTGATTTTGTCTCACCTTCCTTCTTTTTATCTATCATTGGTGTAGTGGTATCATGACAAACATCTGTAATTATAGCCAGATCCGGATCTATGGTATGCGTAATCATTTCAGCACCTCGTAATCCAATTTCTTCTTGTACAGAATTAGTGATATATAAACCGAAAGGTAATTTTTTCTTATTTTCCTTTAATAATCTGGCAACCTCAGCTATCATAAAACCACCCATTCGGTTATCTAAAGCACGACAGACAAAATTATTCTTATTTAATATCATAAATTCATCAGGATATGTAATTACACATCCTACATGAACACCCAGATCTTCCACTTCAATTTTTGTTTTGCACCCAACATCAATGAATATGTTTTCTAATTTTGGTGCTTCTTCTTTACCTTTCAACCTTGTATGAATTGCAGGCCACCCAAAAATTCCTTTTACAATACCTTTTTTTGTGTGAATATTCACTCTTTTTGATGGAGCTATCTGGTGATCACTACCACCATTTCTAATTACATAAATTAAACCATCATCGGTAATATAATTCACATACCATGATATTTCATCGGCATGACCCTCAATAACCACTTTAAATTTTGCGTCGGGATTAATAACAGCTACAGCTGTACCATAACTATCAGTAATAAAACTGTCAACATAGGGTTTTAAATAATTCATCCAAATTTTTTGCCCTTCCGATTCATATCCCGTGGGTGATGCATTATTTAAGTATTTTTCTAAAAATGATAAGGATTTCTTATTGAGAATTTTTTGTTTTGCCATTGTCTTTGTTTTTTTACGAAATTAAGAAAATATTCCCATTGTTCCATTGAAATAATTATTTGATCCATTAGATTTTCATCAATAGTTTTTTTTAAAAATAGAAGTAATCAAAAATCGAATAATTCGAATAAATCAAATTGTTATTCTTAATTTTGGAGCAGTTTTTGATTAGTATATAAATTGATGAAAAAGAATCTATTCATAATATTATTTATTATCCCTACTATCTTGTTTTCTCAAAAGTTAAAAAAGGAAGATCTAGGCAAAGATTTGTATATTATAAAAAATGATTCACTCACCATTCCACTAAACGAAATCATTGTTTTTAAAAATCGGAAATTTAAATCTACAACAGAAAGAAAATATTACCACTGGTATTATAAAAAAGTGCATCATGCATATCCCTTTGCAACTTTAGCATCCGATAAAATGGTGGAGATCAATAAAGATCTGGTGGGGATAAAATCAAAAAGAAAACGAAAAAAACACATCAAAAAAATTCAAAAATACATGGAGGGCGAGTTTACTGATCAGCTTAAAAAACTGACCCGTACAGAAGGTCGAATTTTGATCAAATTGATACATAGACAAACCGGTGAGACCATGTTTGAATTGATAAAAGAATACCGAAGTGGCTGGAAAGCATTTTGGTACAATTCATCTGCAAATTTATTCAGGCTCTCCTTAAAAAATGAATTTCATCCGGAAAACGAGGCGCTTGATTTTATAGTGGAAGATATCTTACAGCGCTCCTTTGCTAACGGATCTTTAGTTGAACAAGCCACTGTACTATCCATTGATTATTTTAGCCTTATGTCAAACTGGAAAGATATTGACATCGAAAAGGAAATCAATACCTATATTGAAAAATACAATTAACCTGGCATTGAAGATGCATTAGGATCTACTGTATGATCCATATTTTTAAATTCTTCTAATACCTTCCTGATACTACTATTCATCTCTTTTTCGTCAGTGTTATATTTATTTGCCAGGGATTCTTTTCCCGGTAATTGTTCGATCATCAAAGTGGTAGACGGGAATGCAAAATCAACACCTAATGCAGCTGCTAATCTCACAATGGCCATGTGTAACCTGTGCTTGGCTGATTGCTCACTTCCCCAATCCAAATGCTTAAAAAATACATTGACCAAAATTAATAATGCAGAATCTCCAAATCCTGTAAATTCAACATTATAAGATTCACTTCTTGTATCCGGATGTTCAATTATTATTTCTCTAATTCCATTGACGAACGCCTCTATTAATTCAGGTGGTGTATCATATCGAATACCTAATTCGGTACTATATCTTCTGTAGGTTCTAAGACCTTTATTGTTTATTACAGCCTCTGATACCAGGCTGTTCGGTATTTGATATAAAGTTGTGTCAGCACCTCTTATTTTTGTAGATCTAAAACCAACATTTTCAACATTTCCTTCCGCACCACTAATTTCAACCCAATCATCCAAGTGAAATGGTTTATCCAGAAAAATCACTATAGTTCCCAATAAATTTTTAACAGAATCCTGGGCTGCAAATGCTATGGCTATACCACCTATAGATGCACCGGCCAAAACAGTAGTTGGATTTACACCAAAAATAGTTAGAATATGCAAAAACCCAATAAAAACAACAATACCAAGAATTAATTTATTCAATATCGGAGCTAGTTGCCTATCCAATTTAGATTGTGATTTTTTTGTTAGATCGGCATATAAACTAAGGATAACTTTCATTAATTTGATAAAAACAAAGATCCAAAAAATTGTTTCAGCAATTCTAAGACCTGTAATCAAAAAAGTGTTCAACTCTAATAATTGAAATGAAGGAAGAATTTTTCTTATAAACCTAACTATTATAATGAATACAATTGGCCGTGCTAATTCATGAAGTATATCAAACGACTTCAAATTCACTCTTCTAAGAAATAATTTTTGAATATTTTTAAGAATAAAAAATATCAACGGATTTAGAATAAAATATACGATTATACATAATATTAGTAGAAGGATTACACCTATAGGTTTCCAGATCAATACACCAAACAGAGTTTTTTCAAACAGATCCGGAAATTTATTTTCAACCCATGTAAGTTCCCATGGAAAAGTTTCGTTATAAATACCATCTATTTTTTCAATGGTCTCTTCTGAAAAATACCATTTATTACCTATCTTTTCAACATATATTTCAGGTAATCTTAAAGGAAACGGAGCAAATCGATTTAACGGTTTTTCAATAGATTGAGATGAAACAGTTATAGTATCTAAATAATTTGGATCTGTAGGCACTATTTCAAAATCAACTTTTAACCCTTTACCATCCAGAACATCTTTTATTTTTTTTGCTATTTTATTGGCTTCTTTTTTTGGTAAACCCTTAATTGTCATTGAGGCATTGTCAACATTATAACTATCAGGTTGCAAAAAATACAAATGAGTATATAATGTTGCATTTGGATTCCGCAGATCAACTTTCACATTGTTTTGCGCAAATGTAAACGAAGAAATAAATAGAAATAAATAGTATATTTTTTTCATTTTAATAATGCTAAAGTAATAGCTAAAGTAAAAATATTATTCTAATTTCTGACAATTGAAAAAATTTTCTTTATATACCAATTGAAAATCATAGCTATCTATACTTTCTTTTTTTTCTTTGAGAATTTTTTAAATAACTTCCAGGGCCTTTTTTCTTATATTTTTCAACTTTCTTGTTTTTTGAATAGGACTCTGTTTTCGATTTATTCCTGCCAGAGTTTAGTAGTTTTTCTATCAGGTCATTGCGGTTTACTTTTTGTAAAGTGTTTTGAATCCAATTTCTATTTTCCTTTTTATACCAAAAAAAGAATCGATGTTGTTCATCTTTTTCTTTTTTAGTTCTGGGCGATTTCATTTTCTTCAAGGTATAAGGATGGTATCCACTGTAATAGATCACAGTTGCTACAGTCATAGGGGTTGGTGTAAACCCTTGAACCTGTTCTAGTTGAAATCCCATGTCTTTCGTTTCAGCGGCTAGATTTGCCATATCTTCCAATTCACAGGCAGGATGACTGGAAATAAAATATGGTATCAACTGAAGATTCAATCTTCTTGCTTTATTTATTTTGTCAAAAGTGTTTTTAAATTTATGAAAATAGCTAAACGAAGGTTTTCTCATTAATTTTAATACCGGATCAGAGGTATGTTCCGGAGCTACTTTTAACCTACCAGAAACATGCTTGGTCATTACTTCTTCGGTATAATCATTTAACTCGTTTACGTCTGCATTCTTGTTAAATTCGGGTACCAGCATATCATAACGAATTCCACTCCCTATAAAAGATTTTTTTACCTTAGGGTGCTTATCTACGGCCTGATATATATCGGTTAGCGGTTTGTGTGAAGTATCCAGATTGTAACAGATCACTGGTGAAATACAAGATGGCGCAACGCATTTATCACAAATACTCTGCACTTTTCCTTTC
>Ga0164315_10004291_pt1 | contig 11066 bp, 11 predicted proteins | sample GuaBasSedimGuay6_FD_113737 | JGI IMG/M metagenome (GOLD analysis project Ga0164315, IMG submission 113737) | Subseafloor sediment microbial communities from Guaymas Basin, Gulf of California, Mexico - Guay6, Core 4569-2, 0-3 cm | ecosystem: Environmental > Aquatic > Marine > Hydrothermal vents...
CCGACGGTCATCGTTCCCAGTGCATCCGACCCGGAGTCGACCGTGGCGATCCACGTTCCGGCCGAAAGCGTCACGCTGTAATCGCCGGTGTCGTTCGTGCGGTCGCTGTCGATGTCGCGCGCACCGGCGGAGGGCCGGAACGAAACGCGGGCATTGTTGATCGGGTCGCCGGCGCCATCGGTGACGCGGCCACTCGCCGCAACGCCGAGGGCGAACTCGAAGTCCTGTGTGACGTCCGGTACATACCGGACCCCGTTGACCTGCCCGTCCGCCAAACCGGTTCCACCGGGGGCGTCGAACATGAGAGAGAAGGTGGGCGGCGCGTCACCGCCACCGCCGCTGCAGGCGCCGAGCATCAGCGCGGCGAGCAGCGCGAAGAACATTAAGAAGCGATACCTGATAGTCATATTGAGGATCCTTTACGCCCGCAAGGAGAGCGGTCGCGCACCCCAGGTACACACCTCGCCAGATCGCTGTCTTAGAACAAGACACCGCCCGCCGGAACTCCGCGCCAGACGCGACTTATGGGCGCTGATGGCGATTGTGTTGCGGACCTCAGCGGAACGTCTCGCCCTTGGCGTGCGCCACGATGCGGGCGACGGCGGGGTGCTTGATCTTCCGCTCCGGAGAGATGGCGTAGAAGCGCTCGCGGACGCGGTCGAGTTCGCCCAGCGCGCGGACGCCGTACTTCTTGATGACCTCCTCCCGCACGACTGTAGGCGCGGGAAACACGCCGCGGCCCACCTGGCCGAACACTTTCATCAGCGCGCTGTCCTCGAACTCTCCGATGGTCACCGGCCGCACGCCTTCCTCCTCCATCCAGAGTTCGAGCTGACGCCGGATGGCCGCGTCCTTGGATGGCATGAGAAACGGCGCCCCGGTGAGAGAGCCCGGGAACCCGCGCTTCAGACGTCGCGCAAGCGCCGGCGCGGCAAAGAGTGTCGTGGTGCACTCCCCCATGGCGTGGTTGTACGCCTTGACATCGAGCCCGGGAGCGAGCGGGATGTCGGAGAGCACCAGATCGAGTTTCTGCACCGCCAACTCGGCGAAGAGGCGCGTCGGCTCGTCCTCTCGACACTCGAGCACAATTCGCTCGTCGCCCTCGAGCGCCGGTTCGAGCAGCTGGAACGCGACCAGCTTGGCCATCACATCCGTGATGCCGACCCGAAAGGTGAGCGGCCTCCCCGTCGCCCGACCACGAACCGCATCGACAAGCTCGTTGCCGGTCTGAAAGATGTCTTCCGCATAACCGTGTACCAGTTTCCCGGTATCCGTCAGCGCCAGATACCGACCACGCCGCGTGAACAGAGGCGACCCGACAAACGCCTCGAGGCTCTTGAGCTGCATGCTGATGGCCGGTCGCCCCACGTGCAGCCTGCGGCTGGCGGCAGCGATTCCTCCTTCGCGAACAACGACCCAGAAGTAGTGCAGGTGGTTGTAGTTGAGCCATTCCACAACCACATCCTACGTCGATAATACTGACGGAGCGAGTCACGATTATGGGGCTGGCCGAACGGTGGCGCGGGCGGACACTGGCTCTCATGAACCAGGCGTCGATTAAGGAACCCGCCATGAGATTTGAACTGCGCTTGAAGGGAATTCGCATGACCGATCAGCTGCGGAGCTTCATCGAGAAAAGACTGCGGTCCATGATGCGCCGATTCAGCCACCGCGTCCGTCGTGTGCGTGTCCTGCTGGTGGACATCAACGGCCCCCGGGGCGACGCGGACATCGAGTGCCACATCCATGCGAGCCTGGGGCGCGCGGGCGAGGTGACGATCAAGGAGACGCGTTGCGATCCGTACTCGGCCGTCGCGCGTGCGAGCCAACGGACCGCCCAACAACTGTCGCGACGCCTGTCGCGCGCCCACATGGACCGGCGAGGCCGATGAGGGCGGAATCGGGTCGTGCACCGACGCGACTTGATCTCCTCGCGATGGCCTACGTAGACGGCGAACTCTCCGACTCCGCCCGCCATGAGTTCCAGGCTCGGATGCGCGGAGAGCCGGCGCTGATGCGTCAGGTCGAAGAGCTGGCTGCGCTGAGGACGCTCTTGCATCAGGTCGGCGCGAACCTCGCACCGAAAGGAGCTGCGCTGACGCCCTGAACCGGGCCGCGCATCGAATCCCATGCTTATCCGAGTCTTGATTTGTATCCTGCTCGCCGCGGTCGTATTCGGCGCTCTTCGCCTCTTCGAGCTCAAGACGCAGAGGCGCAGTAGCAAGACCGACGCGAAGCGTGCCTAGCACTACAGCGCTAGTTTCCTCTAAAGTTGGCCCATGGGCCCCTGGAGCATTCTTGTTGACCTCACTGTGCTCCTGAGCGCCGCGCTCGTCGCGGGTGCGATCTGCGAGCGACTGCGCCAGAGTGCCATCGTGGGCTATCTGCTTGCGGGCATGCTTCTGGGCCCCAACGTCCTTCAAGTCATCAGCAGCAGCGCAGAGGTGGAGTTCCTCGCGGAACTGGGCGTGGCGCTGCTGCTCTTCGCGATTGGCCTGGAGTTCTCTTGGCGGCGTTTGCGCGCCATGGGCCTTGTCTCTCTGGGCGGCGGCACAGTGCAAGTCGTCGCGACCGGGGCGCTGGGCGCAGGCTGCGCGTTTGCGCTGGGGCTGCCCGGCCGCGAGGCACTCGTCGTTGGTTCCATTGTCGCGCTCAGTAGCACCGCGTGCGTGCTCCGCGTCCTGCAGTCCCGGGTGGAACTCGAAAGCGTGCACGGAGCACACGCATTGGGTGTCCTGCTGGTGCAGGACCTTGCTGTCATTCCCCTCGTCCTGCTCGTGACGGTACTCGTGGGCGATGGTTCGGATGGCTCGGTCGCGCTGAACCTCGGCAGGGCCCTCTTGTTCGGCGCGGTCGCAGTGATCGCCATGTACGTCGTGTTCACGTTCGTCATCCCGAACGTCCTGCGCATCGGCTCCGTGAACGCGAGCCGCGAGTTGCCCACCCTCACCGCAATCGTGTCTGGTCTTGGTGCAATTCTTCTTGCCCACAAGACTGGTCTATCCCCCGGGCTCGGAGCCTTCATCGCGGGAATCATGCTTGGAGGGTCATCGTTCGCGACCCAGGTGAGAGCCGATGTGTCGGGCTTGCGGACGCTGTTCGTGACGGTGTTCTTCAGCTCGATCGGGGCACTCGGCGACCCCGGATGGATGGTGGCGAACTGGCAGATACTCCTGCCCACCGTCGTCGCGATCGTGATCTGCAAGAGCGCCGTCACATGGGGCGCCTTGCGCCTATTTGGCGCGGGCGCCGTGAGCGCGCTCGCCGCGGGCATCAGCATCGGTCAGATCGGCGAGTTCTCCTTCATCATGGCCGAGATCGCGCGCGGAACACTGCTGTCCAACGACGTGTTCAACCTGCTCGTATCCGCCACCGTCCTCACGATGCTCCTGACGCCCTACCTCGTGGCGGCGGCGCCCAAGGTTGCCGGCTTCCTGCTGCGGGCCCCCGGCGCCGGGACATCTTCTGCGACGGCACCCGCGTCCCACCCGAGCCAAGTTCTTGTCATCGGGTTCGGCCCGGCGGGGCGTGTTGTCGCCGAGCGAGTGCGCGAACGAGGACACCATGTGGTCATACTCGACCTCAACCCCAGCGGTGTCGCCGACGCGCATAGCCTGGGGTTCACCGGCTTCCTCGGTGACGGCCAACACGAGGACATCCTGCTGCATGCCGGCATACGCAACTCGATGGCGGTCGTAGTCACCGTCCCGGAGCCGTCAGTCGCAATCGAGATTGTCCGCCTCGTGCGGATCGTCGCCCCCGAATCGGTGATCGTGGCTCGTTCGCGCTACAACCGCTACTACCGTGAGTTCGTCGATGCGGGAGCGCACATTGCTCACGACGAAGAGACACACGTAGGCATTCAGCTATCGGCGTCAGCGTTGGACGTGCTGCGGGAACACTCCCCGGAGTAGGAGGCCCGCTACTCGCGGATGTCGCAGAGAATGCCGTACATGGCGGGCAGGACGAGCAGCACGAGCACCGTTGAGGCGAGCAGGCCGAAGACGATGCTGGCGGCCAGCGGGATGAGGATCTGAGCCTGCAGGCTGCGTTCGGCCAGCAGCGGCAGAAGGCCGGCGATCGTAGTCAGCGAAGTGAGCAGCACGGCGCGGAAGCGATCGCGGCCCGCCTGGCGCGCGGCGTCGAGACGGTCTACGCCTTCGGCGCGGCGCATCTTGATAAACGCAACGAGCAGGATCGAGTCGTTCACCACGACGCCGGCCAGCGAGACGAAACCGAAGATGCTCGGCATCGTCAGGTCGAGTCCGAGTGCGAGGTGTCCCCAGATCACGCCGACCAGACTGAACGGGATCGCGACCATCACCATCAGCGGCTCGATCCAACTGCGGAACTGGAAGCTGAGGATGAAGAAGACGCCCAGCAGTCCGATCATCAGTGCGCGCGTGATCGAGGCGCCCGTCGTTTTGGACTCCTTCGCCTCGCCCGCGAGTACCAGTTCCACATCCGGATGGCGTTCGAGGAATCCCGGCAGGAACTTCGCGTTCAACGTCGCCGTAAGCTCCTCGGCGTTGAGCTTCGAACGATCGATGTCGCCCTGAATCGTGACGGCGCGCTGGCCGTCCACGTGCGCGATGCGCGCCGGACCGCGGCCCTCTTCGAACCGCGCGACCTGCACGAGCGGCACGCGTTCGCCGCCCGGCATCACGATACGAAACGTCTCGAGGTCTGCGAGGCTGCTGCGGTCCCGCTCGGCCAACCGAACGTCGATTTCGTACGCCTCGCGGCCGACCTGGATCTCACTCGCGGTGATGCCCTGGAACGCCGCGCGCAATTGCCGCGCGATTTCGCCCGCGGAGAGTCCGAGGCCGGTGGCGCCTTCCTGCAGACGCAGGCGCACCTCCCGCTTGCCCGGTCGCAGGTCGTCGGTCAAGTCGAGCACGCCCGGGAACCCGTTCAGCCACTCCATCAGGTCGGTGGATGCGGCTTTCAGCAACCCTAGGTCGTCGCCGAGCAGGCGTATCTCGATCGCAAGGCCCGCGGGCCCGATGGCCGGTTCCTTGAACTGCAGCGCGATGACGCCGGGCACCGCCCCGATCTCCTCGCGCCATGCGGCGAAGATCTCATCGATGCGTGCATCGCGCGTCTCGGCGGCCAGCAGATCAGCGGTCACCGTGGCGACGTGCGGTCCCGACTCGAACGCATCGCGGTTGACGTTGAAGGCCACCTGCACGTGCTGCACGAGCGCGGCGCCGCCGGGTTGGCGCGGGCGGAAGCGCAAGTCAACACGGCCGAGTGCATCGGTAATGCGCGCGACGACATCTTCGGTACGGCCCAGCGGCGTGCCTTGCGGCAGCAACAGGCGCGCCTCGATCACGTCGCCGTCGATTTCCGGAAACGCCGCCCGCTTCAAACGGCCCGACGCGACCTGCGCCAGCGAGAAGATCAGAATGCCCAACGCCAAACCGACGGCGAGATAGCGGTAGCTCACGCAGAAGTCGACGGCCGGACCGAGAACGCGCTCGCGCAACCAGTCGATGGACCCATCCACCGCGCGTCGGATCCGTCCGCGCTTCGCGTCGGGCCCCATGCGCTCCAGCGTGTGCGAAAGATGATGCGGCAGAATCAGGAACGCCTCGATCAGACTGACCGCGAGGACGAGAATGAGCACGACGGGCATCACGCGCAGAACGCGCCCCATCTGCCCTTCCACGAACAGCAGCGGCCCGAAGATGCAGACGGTCGTGAGGAACGAGGAGATCACGCCGTTGCGCACCTGCGCCACGCCATCGATCACCGCCTGCAACGGCGCCTTGCCACGCTGTCGCTGCGCCGCGATGTTCTCGGCGAGCACGATCGCGTCGTCCATCAGCAGGCCCAGCGCCAGCAGCAGGCCGACCATGCTGACCATGTTGATCGACTGGTCGAGCACGCCCATGGCCCACAGGCCGCCCAGGAACGAAACCGGCAGACCCATCGCGACCCAGAACGAGAAGCGGAACGAGAAGAAGAGCGCCATCGTGATGAAGACCAGCACGAGGCCCTGGATGCCATTGACCGTCAGCATCTGAAGCCGGTCGCGCACGATCGAGGACATGTCTTCGATGAGCGTCAACTCGACCGTCGCGGGCAGGCGCTGGCGCTCGCGGTCAACGAACGCGGCCACGGCGTCGCGGACGCGAAGCGTGTCCTCGCTACGGCTCTTGTGCACCTCGAGCACGCCGGCACGCCGGCCATCGAGCAGGATCTTCGCCTCGTCCAGCTCGAATCGGTCGGTGACACTGCCCAGGTCGCCCAGACGAATTTCGCCGGCGCCCGGAACCGCGACAATGACCAGTTCGGCGAGGTCGGCGGGCGTGCGGCGCTCGTCCACGAAGCGCACGAGGATTTCGTTTTCGCGCGTCGTGATGGTGCCGGCCGGGAGGTCCACGCTCTGGCCCTGCACCACCGCGGCCACGTCGGCCACACTCAGGCCGTGTTGCTGCAGCGCCTGCATGGAAAGCTCGACGCGCAACTGGTGGTCGGAAAAACCGCGCAACTCGACCAGGCCCACGCCCGTCTCGCGGCGCATGCGCACTTCCAGGTCTTCGCAGAGCGCCTTGAGATCTGGCACGGTCGCGTTGGCCGTGACGCCCACGGAAATCACGCGGTCGGTGCGCCCGCGCTCGACGATGACCGGCGCCTCGGCCAGCGCGGGCCAGTCGTCGATCGCGTCGATCTCGCTGCGGATGTCGTCGAGAAAGACCTGCAGCTCGCCGGTGGGCGCCATTTCCACCACGACCAGCCCCACCCCCTCGCGCGCCTCGGAGATCATCTCCTCGGAATCGTCCACCCGTTCGAGCGCGTCCTCGATGCGACGGCAGATGGCGTCTTCCACCTCTTCGGCGGCGGCGCCCGGGTAGACCACACGCACCTCGACCTTGCGGGCGGCGAAGTGCGGAAAGGTCTCGCGCCGCAGGTTGCCCACGGAGAGCAGCCCAATGGCAACGAGCGCCACCATCAGCAGATTCGCGGCAGTCGGGTGGGATGCGAAGAAGCGGATCATTGCGGCGCGAGCAACATTCCTTCGAGGGCGGGAATCAGGTCGGTCAGTACGATCCTGTCGCCGGCGACCAGGCCCTCCGACAAGCAGAGTTCGTCACCGACGGCGAAGTCCACCTTGACTGGCCGCGTCACGAGACGACTTTCGCCGTCGATGAGGTAGACGCGCCCCTCGTGCAGCGCCGAACGCGGAATTACGATGCGCCCCTCGCGAGGCTTGCCGCGTAACTCGACCTCGACGAACATGCCCTTGACCAGCGGCGGCCGAATTCCCGGCGTCGCCTGGCGATACGGATTGTCCACGGCCACCACGATGCCAATGGTGCGCGTCTTCGGGTCGATCACGTCACGCAGTCGCACGAAACGCGCGTCCCAAGAGACGTCGATGCCGCTGCCGCGCAGATGCACCGTGGGCCGCAATCCGAAGCGCGACCAGAAGGCGGGATCGGTGAGTGCCGAGCGGAAGTCCTCGTCCGACAAACGGTTGATGAGCGGGCGCACGTGCGAGATAGGCAGGTGCGCCTCGACCTCGACGACTTGGATGCCGTCCGCCTCGATCATCACGGATCCGAGAGCGACAGCCTGCGTGCGTACGACGTTGACCGCCGCGATGCGACACGCGAAGGGCGCCTTTATCACGGCGCGTTCGATGTCGAGCAGCGCCTGGCCCCGGCGCGCGCGCGCACTGTCCAACTGCGCGGCGAGCACCAGGCGCTCCGACGGGGCAAGACGCAGCGAATTCTCAAGCCGGGCGACAACCGCCTCCTGGACGAGCACCTGCCTTCGGTCGCGATCCACGTCGGCCTGGGAAATCGCGCTGCGCTCCACGAGCGACTCGGTGCGCTTGAGATCCTTGGCGGCCAGCACCAACGACTCGCGCTCGATGCGGAGCAGCGCGTTGTCGTTGGTCACGGTCGCCTCGAGCTTCGCCTTTTGCGCCTCGAGCGATGCGATCTCCGATTCGAGACGCGCCACCTCCAACTTGATCTCCACGTCGTCCAGGCGCAGGAGCTCGGCACCCTCGGCGAAGAACTGCCCGGCATCCAGACGTTCGGCCGTGAAGATCACGCGCGCCTTGACTTCGGCGACCGCGCGCCACGTCCGTGCGGGCTGCGCGGTGCCGTAGCCGAGGCCGACCGGCGTCACCGTGCGGGGCGCGATGGTCAGCACGCGAACGGGCCGCGCGGTTTCGGCTATGGCACTGCGTTCCGGTTGCGTCTTGCCGCGCACCAGCCAGATCGCCAGCGCGAGGCCGATGATTAGCGGCGGCAGGATGAGTAGTTTCTTGACTCTATCCACAACCGCCACCTGCGGACTTGGAGGCGACCGCCACCTTGACCTTCTTCTCGAACTGGCGCTCGGACACGCGCGCGGCATCCGGGCGCGCCGCGGCGTGACGTTCGCCGAGTGCGGCGTCGAACGGCGTGCCTTCGTGGTACGCGCCGACCCAACCGTCGATTCCGCCCTCGAGTAGGTAGACGTTGGTCAGTCCGAGCGCGCGCAGGCGCTTCCACGTCTCCTCTTCGCTTTGCTCGTCGGAGCCCACCACCACCTTGACCGCATCGGCGGGCAAGTCGCGCGTCCAAGTGTCGCGACCGGGGCGCGGCGCGACTCGACGGCTGTCGCTGATGTGGAAGAGGTTGAACTCCGCATCGGGGCGCGTGTCGAGCACGGCAAGCCGCACCTGGTTGTTGTGCAGCAGCGACAACAACTCGGCGGGGTCGATGTGCATCCCGCGCTCGTTCAACTCCGCCTGGAGTTCCGGCTCGGTCCGCTCCAAGCGGTCTTCCAGGGTCGGATCGCCGATCACGAGCACCAGCAATCCAAGCACGATGAGAACGGCGGCAGCCCAGTTGCTCACGACTCCCCCTTCGAAAACCTGCCTTCGGCCCACTCCGCGAACTTGAACGCGCCGAGCGCCATCGCGATAACACCGAGCACGACGACGCCGTTGGAAACACCGGCCCATTCGGGAATCGTGAGACGCCCGAGGAAGCCCGCGTTGTTCCAGAAGTCGGCGAAAAACGGTTCGGTCTCGGCGAAGGCGACGATGCCGATTCCCGTGCCCAGCAAGAACATCAATCCATCCAGTTTGCCCGTCGCGACCGCGACGATCGAGGTGCCGGGTCAGTAGCCGCCGATGAGGAAGCCGACTCCCAACAGCAGGCCGCCGACGAATTGCGGCCAGAGGTGCGTCGGGTTGACCCAGACCTTTTCGAAGTCGAGCAGGTGCAACGAGGAACTCAGGAAGACCAGCACCATCGCGACGACGATGCCGGTGAACATCACCTTCAGCACGGTCATGTCGTTCAGGTAGAACTGGCCGGCGAGCTTGCGTGAGTCGCCGAATCCGGCGCGCTCGAGAATGAACCCGAATGCGAACCCGAACGCGAGCGCGACGAGTCCGGCGCTGACGGCTCCGAGGGTAGTGGGATCGAACGGCGCCATGTCAGTTCCAGAACCTGCGGAAGGGATAGGCCACGGCGTAGCCGCCCGCAAAGACCATGAACATGAACAGCCAACTGCCGAGCGCGAGCACCGCGCCGCCCGAAAGCGCCTGGCCCGACGTGCACCCGCGCGCCATGCGTGCGGCGTAGCCGACCAGCAACCCGCCGATCAGGGCCATCATCCAGCGTGTACGGCGCGACACGTTGGGCCCGGCCAGCGTCTGGATACGCACGCGCTTGCCCAGCAGGCCGGACGCGAGTCCACCGAGCGCAACGCCGACCACGGCCCACACGAGCCAATGGTTGAGCGGATTCGCGTCGCCGCCCGCGATGGCCGCCCACTGCGGCGTCCGGTCAACGTGCTCGGGAGCCACGGCCTTCACGCCGGTCGCCGCGATGCGCTGGATTCCGCCCGACGCACCGAGACCGTGCCCGGTCAAGACGTAGGAGAGGAAGAGGACGATCCCCAACGCGGCGCCCGCGACGTAGGAATTCGTGTAGCGAGTCATTCTTGCTCCTCTGTCTTGCTCTCGGGCAGCACGTCGTGCTCCGGCGTCTCGTCCCAACCGGTGATCATGGCGCGAAGGTGAGCGGTCGGCGTGTGGCCGGTCGTGGTCAGGTAGACGTGGAGAACGAGGAACGCGCCGAACATCCACGCGATCAGCGTGTGCGCGGGGCCCAGCACGGCCAACCCTCCGAGCGCGCCCGCCCACTCCGGCCAACGCTGCAGTCCCCAGATGAGCAGGCCGGTGAGCGCCTGCAGCGGAAGCAGGATGTTCAGGATCGCCAGGTAGGTCACCTGCTGCAGCGGGTTGAGCTTGTGGCCCGGCCGTCGGTCGAGCGGATGCGGATCGCCCCTGAAGATGCCGCGCAGGTAGTAGAGCGCCTGGCGCCCGGCCATCGTGAAGAAGTCGTGCGGCTCGGGCAGGTACTCGCGGATGCGGCCCGTGGTCAGGTGGTAGAAGAGGCCGAACAGCGCATTCGCGATGAGTACGAACCCGAGCACCGAGTGCACGGCAACCGCCGCGGCGAAACCGAACACGGGGAACGACTCGGGCGCGTGGATTTCGAGACCGGTCAACAGCAGCAGGATAATGATCAGCGCCTGCAGCCAATGCCAGATGCGCTGGTAGGCGGAGTAGAGGTAGACGCGCTTGGTCTTCATGCCCGACCTCGCGCGGAAAGCCAACGCAACACGCCATGGCCGAGTGCGCCGACGCATACCAGCAGCGTCACGCCGATGCCGAACATGTCGATCCAGTCCACGCGCTCGTGGCCCAACACGTAGTAGCCCTGCGCCGCCGCATCGAACGCGGGCAGGCCTGCGGGAACGCCCGCGCCCGGCGGCGGCGTTCCGAGATCCATCTCTCGGCCGATGCGCGAGTCGGGCGCGTGGCACTCCGCGCAATCGCGAAGCGCGTAGGCGCCCGGCACGACGTTGTGGTTGAGCCGATAGGCGTGGACGCGGCCTTCGATGCGATCGCCGGAGCGCGTCCACTCGACCATCAGGTTGAACGGCGCCAGGCGCCCGTCGTCGTCGGGAAGCAGCGCGGGCTCCCAGCCGGTGATGAGCGAACGCGGATCATCGACCGGGCCAATCACGCCGCGATACTCGATGCG
>Ga0164315_10004292_pt1 | contig 11065 bp, 2 predicted proteins | sample GuaBasSedimGuay6_FD_113737 | JGI IMG/M metagenome (GOLD analysis project Ga0164315, IMG submission 113737) | Subseafloor sediment microbial communities from Guaymas Basin, Gulf of California, Mexico - Guay6, Core 4569-2, 0-3 cm | ecosystem: Environmental > Aquatic > Marine > Hydrothermal vents >...
GAGCTGGATTGGAGTCTGGATATAGAAATAACTTCCGACAAAGGTTCAAAAGATTTTTGTTCTGCCGGTGGTGGTGGTGATGAATATATTAGCCAGGTTATTTTTGGAGACATTGACAATTCAACTGGTGAAGATGGATATGCCGATTATACTTCCATGTCAACCATTGTTAATATGTCAGAAACCTATGACATTACAATTGCGAATGGAAACGTATGGTCATCTGATGACCTGGGTGTTTGGATTGACTGGAACCAGGATGATGATTTTGATGATGCTGGTGAAAATATGGTTTGCACCGTAGATGATGGAGGCCAGGGAACATTTCCAATTACTGTGCCTGACGATGCTTTACCTGGTGACACCAGGATGCGTGTTCGAATTAAATATTCAGGATCCGATTGTGGTGATCCTTGTGGAACAACAAGCTATGGTGAAGTAGAAGATTATACTGTTAGTGTTTTGGGTTGGTTGTTGCTTGATCCTACATCTGGTGTTATTGCTTCCGGTGAATCTACAACCATTAACGTTAATCTTGATGCTGCTGATCTGATAGAGGGATCTTATACGGCTAATCTGCATGTGAATAGTAACGATCCTGATAATGCCACTGTTACAGTTCCTGTTACGCTTGTAGTTGGTGAAGGTGTGTTATTGGTATCTCCAAGTGCTGACCCTGATGAAATTTGTGAAGGCGAATCAACACAGCTTATGTCAAACGTTGAAGGTGGTACCGGAACCTATACTTATAACTGGACTTCTGATCCTGCAGGTTTTACTTCAACGGAAGCAGATCCTATGGTAGACCCAACCGAAACAACAGTATATATGGTGGAGGTTACAGATGGAACAAATACATCTGACGGTCAGATTGAAGTGATGGTTTATCCATATCCTGTGGTTGAACTTGAAGATTTTGAAACGGTATTTACAAATACACCTCCATTTGAGTTAACTGGTGGTACACCTGCTGGCGGCGTCTATTCAGGGCCAGGAGTTGATGCTGGTGTGTTTGCTGCTGCTGTTGCAGGCTTTGGTACTCATACCATTACCTATACTTATGAAGAAAATACATGTGAAAGTTTTGCAGAAGCGACTATTATTGTAGATAGCCCGGTTTCAATCGACGAATATGATAATGGAGTATCAGTTGAAATTTTCCCTAACCCCAATAGCGGAGAGTTTATGGTTAAACTCAATGTTTTACAAAGCAGTGAAGTAAACCTGAAGGTTTTAAATAATTTGGGTGTGGAAGTATACAATGAGAAGAATGTAAGTGTGAAGAATACCTGGGAGAAAAACATAAATCTTTCTGATTTATCTGAAGGTCTTTATTTCATCAATATTTATAATGACGAAACCAGTATCCTAAAGAAAATGATTTTAAGAAAATAGGGTTCTAAGGTTTAAGTAATATTTCAGGCCATCAATATTCATTGGAATATTGATGGCCTGTTTTTTTATTGTAATTCATGACCTTTTGTTTCTGATTGTTTATGTTTCAGGAAGTGAAACTAACATCTGTTCTAAACGTATATTTTCATCACAAATGCAACTAATCAATACTTACATATGTCAACACTATTAATGAATCAAGTGGATTTGGTTTATTCAGGTTGTATGTATTGACATCCGTGTTCTAAAAAGTAAATATATTTGGCTGAAAGAATGCTTTTTACAATATTTGCAAGCAAAGAATAAACAAGAGAATTTGTTGCATTAATTTGTTAAACGAGAAAATAGAGATTAAAATTAACATATAACGATGTTATTTTTTGTTATCAATATCCATCAAAATTGAGAATGGATATAAAGGCGAAAAACAATTAAATTTTTTATTAAAAACAAACAAATGAAAATGACTTTACTTTCTAGAACTGGAGTTACGCTAAAAGCACTATCAGTTGTTTTGGGCTTAACTATTTTTATGGCGGCAGCTTCCCAAGCCGATGAGTACAAATATACTGATAGCTGGGGAAAAGCAGGTTACACACTGGAAGTCCAAAGCAAATCAAATGTAACGGTTAACTATTCTGTTGATCAATTTGCTTTAACGGATTTCAATGTTGACGGTGAACCGATGTTGAATATTGATTTACCTGGCAATTTACTTTTTAATAATGAAGGTGCACCTAACCTTCCAGGGTCAGGTCGTTATCTTGCCATTCCACAAGGTGCTACTGCGAAATTAAGAATCACTTCGTCACGTACTGAAACGTTCAAAAATGTTAGTATTGCACCGGCACCTCGTATCCCCTGGGAAACAGAAGTGGATCCTATGGAATACATAAAAGATATGGGTATTTATACCAAAAATGCTTTTTATCCTGAAAATCATGTACAGCTTTCAGAACCTACGATTATTCGTGGAGTTGATGTGGTTATGCTGGGTGTTACTCCATTCCAGTACAATCCTGTAACAAAAGAGCTGATTGTTTATCGCGATTTAAAAATTGAAGTTACTTTCGAAGGTGGAAATGGCCAGGTAGGAGACGATCGTCTTCGTAGCCGTTGGTTTGATCCATTATTAGAAGATATGTTATTAAATGCAGCTTCTTTACCAAAAATAGATTATAATAAATCTTTCCAGGCAATGGATGATGTTGGATGTGAATACCTCATCGTAACTCCAGACGGAGCAGATTTTCAGGCATGGGCAGACTCAATCAAAGAATTCAGGACTTTGCAGGGTATCTTAACTGACGTTGTAACCATTAGTGATATCGGTGGTAACAATTACACAACCATTGAAAATTATTTTAACAATGCATATGCTACATGGGACATCGTTCCTGCTGCAGTTTTATTACTTGGAGACTATGGTACATCGGGCAATACAATTACTTCCCCTATTTGGGATGGATATTGTGCATCTGATAATATTTATGCTGATGTTAACAATAACGATATGCCCGACATGGTGTTTGCCAGGATGACTGCACAAAATGCAACACATCTCGAAACCATGATCACAAAATTCCTGGATTATGAAAGAACGCCACCAACAAGTGCTGACTTTTATCAAAATCCGATTACTGCTTTAGGTTTCCAGACTGAACGTTGGTTCCAGATTTGTTCTGAATCAGTTGCTGGTTTCTGGGAAAATGAATTAGGAAAAACAACCAATAGGATCAACAAGACATATTCTGGTAATCCAAATTCAGATCCCTGGTCTACAGCAACGAACACAGCTACTGTTCTAAATTATTTTGGCCCCAATGGATTGGGTTATATTCCAGCTCAGCCAAACCAGGTAAATTGCACATGGAATGGATCTGCACAGGATGTTATTAATGGTATCAATAATGGTGCTTTTATGCTCCAGCATCGTGACCATGGCTCAGAAACAGGTTGGGGTGAACCTTCTTTTCAGAGTAGCAATATCAACAGCTTGAATAATACAGATTTGACATTTATTTGGTCAATTAATTGTTTAACCGGTAAATACAATATATCGTCAGAGTGTTTTGCTGAAAAATTCCATCGTTACACATCAGGAGGTAATAACTCAGGTTGTCTTGCCATTAATGCGGCTTCCGAAGTTTCCTACTCATTTGTAAACGATACCTATGTTTGGGGTGCTTATGATAATATGTGGCCTGAATTTATGCCTGATTATGGATCAACTCCCGCCGAGCGCGGAATTTTACCAGCATTTGGTTGTGCTGCCGGAAAATATTTCTTACAGCAATCAAACTGGCCTTACAATACAAACAATAAGGAAGTTACTTATAACTTATTCCACCACCATGGTGATGCTTTTACAACTGTTTATACTGAAATTCCTCAGTTATTAACCATTACTCACAACCCTATTCTTTATGCAGGTGTAACTACTTTTGATGTAACTGCTAACTCAGGAGCATTGATTGCTTTAACTGTAAATGGAGAAATTATTGGAACGGCCACTTCTACTGGTGGAGCTGTTTCTATTGATATTCCTGGCCAGGTACCTCCTGATCAGGTTGTCGTAACCATTACACTCCAGGATTATTATCGTTATTCAGCGACAGTTGATGTAATTCCTCCTACTGGACCATATGTGGTAAGAGAATCATATACTTTAAACGATGCTACAGGTGGAAATAATGACGGAATGATGGATTACGGTGAAACCAATATGTTAAGCTTAACTGTTGAGAATGTTGGTGTACAGGTTGCCAGTGGTGTTAACGTAACACTTTCTACTATCGATGAATATATTACCATTACTGATAACACTGAATCATATGGCGATATTGCTGCTGGAGCAACCTTAGAAATGGCCGATGGTTTTGCATTTGAGGTGGCCAACGATCTTCCAGACGGACACAGTGCTTCTTTCGAAGTAAGTGCAACTGATGGTACTGATACATGGTTAAGTTATATTTCCATACCAGGTCATGCACCGGTTCTTGACTTTGTTGATTTTTCTATCAATGATGCCACTGGAAATAACAATGGCAAAATTGATCCGGGAGAAACCGTAAACATTACAGTTGAAATTGAAAACAGTGGATCTTCAGAAGCCATGAACATTATTGGTCAACTTTCTGAAACAGATCCTTTCCTTACCATAAATACAGCTGATGTTGATTTTGGTGATGTTACAGGAGGAAATACTTCTAGTGGAGTATTTAGTGCTTATGCTGAAGAATCTACACCTGCAGGACATATGGTTGGTATTGATTTTGAAATGATAGCTGATTTGGATATTGAAGGTGTCGGTGAATTTAGTGTAGTAATTGGACAAATTCCTGTACTAATTGTCGACCTTGATGGAAACGCTAACTCTGCACCCGAAATGGAAGCTGCTCTACAGGATATGGATATAGCTTATGAAAATTTAAGTTCATTCCCACCTGATTTGAATTTGTATGCTACCATCTTTGTTAATCTTGGAATTTATAGCGATAATCATGTGTTATCAGGTGGAGAAGGAACTTCCTTAGCTGATTACCTAAATAATGGCGGAAGTCTTTATATGGAAGGTGGCGATACCTGGTATTACGATACCCAAACCTCAGCACACGCGATGTTTGGAATTAATGGAACAAGTGATGGCTCAGGTGATTTAGGTACTGTTGTCGGACAAACAGGAACCTTTGCGGAAGGAATGTCTTTCAGTTATGGTGGAGATAATAACTGGATCGATCAATTGGAGGCAATTGGAGATGCTGAAGTAATTTTTAAAAATCAATCCCCTTCTTATGGTACAGCAGTAGCATATGATGAGGGCAATTATAAAACAATTGGTGCGTCACATGAGTTTGGTGGATTAACTGATGGTTCTTCTCCATCAACAAAAACGGAATTAATGCAGGAATATCTTGCTTTCTTTGGAACAAGTGGTGGCCAGGTGTTACAAGCAATTTTCTCAGCAAATAATACCGAAGCTTGTGCAGGTGAATCAATTGGTTTTATTGATAACTCTACAGGCTCTATAACTAGTTGGTCATGGACCTTCGAAGGTGGCACACCAGCTACTTCCACATTCCAGAATCCAACAGTTATGTATGATGAAGGTGGTATTTATGATGTAACACTTGAGGTTTCAGATGGTGTAGATAATTCAACGATAACGATTGAGGATTATATTATCATTTCTGTAACTCCTGAGCAAGCAGCTACACCCGAGGGTGATGATAACATTTGTACAAATTACTTAACAGGATCCTTTGAATATACAACTACCGGAGCCATGAATGCTGATTCATATGAGTGGGAAATTTCACCGATTGAAGCTGGAACTGTTTCTGGTGATGGTGCTACAGGATCTGTCACCTTCAATGAAAACTGGATTGGTACCGCTATGTTAAAAGTAAAAGGTATTAGCGAATTATGTGGAGATGGAGAATTCTCTGAAAACTTTGAAATAACCTGTGATATCTGTGCAAATATTGATGAGTCGATTCTAAGCAATAGCTTAAACATATTCCCCAATCCAACGAACGGTAAATTCACAGTTCAGTTTAACATGAACATTGGAACAACCCAAATTGAAGTTGTGAATTTGTTAAATGAAGTTGTTTATTCTAACAGTATGGATGTTAAATCCAATACCGCTGTAAATATTGATCTTTCTGACAATGCAGATGGTCTATATTTCGTTAGATTAAGAGCTCAAAATACTGAAAGTATTAAGAAGATTGTTGTAAGATAAACTTCTAATATTTAAAATATTATGTACGGAAAATTGCGTAATTAAATTAATTCAATTATAATTGCGCAATTTTCTTTTTATATTACCAACTAAGCTTTAATAATATGCGACAAAATTTACTATTTGTAGTTCTTTTATCCATTGTTTTATTTAATCATGGAATAAGTTTACAAGCACAGGGTATTGATAATAATAGCAAGGCTGATGCTATCGAAGATTTTGAAACCGGCGATTTTTCACAATATGAATGGACATTTGCTGGTACTGCTGACTGGACTGTTACCGACGCAGAGTTTTACGAAGGTGTTTATTCAGCGAAATCGGGCCTAATTACACATGGCCAAACAACTGAATTGGAGTTGATTTACGAAGTTTATGCAGAAGATACACTTTCCTTCTGGTATAAAGTGTCCTCAGAATCTAATTATGATTACCTCAGATTTTATGTAGATGGTAGTGAACAAGGTGAATGGGCAGGCGAAATTGGTTGGACAAAAGCAGAATATGTTATCGGTGTAGGTACGCATACTTTTACATGGGCCTATGAAAAAGATTTTAGTGTGTCAACTGGTCAGGACGCAACCTGGGTTGACTATATTACATTTCCACCCATGGAAATTTCATCTGGAGTCGGTTCTGATACAACTGTAATTTGTGAAAATGATATTGTTTATTATGAAGATGCTTCTATAGGTCCTGTAACATCATGGAGCTGGTATTTTGAAGGTGGTATACCTGAAACAGCCACAGTTCAAAATCCAATAGTTGCATATACAAATCCTGGTAGTTTTGATGTGTCATTAGAAGTTACTGATGGGATTGAAAGCTCGTTTATTCTGATGGAGGATTATATGACTGTTGGAACAACTCCTTCAAGCCCGAATATGCCTTCCGGAATTGCTTTATTGTGTGCAAGCTGGGGAAACAGTACATATAGTGTAACAACTATGCCTGGAATCTCTACCTATAATTGGACGATTGAACCATCAAGTGCGGGTACCATTTCAGGAAATGGAGCCACCAATGTCACTGTTGTGTGGACTCCTGACTTTTTAGGTACTGCCCAGTTACGTGTAGGTGGTGTTAATTATTGTGGAGTCGGAAATCTTTCTGCTCCATTAAATATTACAAGGTATCTTCCAGAGGTTGGACTATGGTTAGTTCCTTATGTTGGACTACCCGATCCACCTTTTGAACTTACTGGCGGACAGCCTGAGGGCGGAGAATATAGTGGTCCTGGTGTAAGTAATGGAATGTTTGATCCTGCAGAAGCAGGCTTAGGTGAGCATACCATTACCTATACATTTACAGATCCTAACTTTTGCACCAATACTGCTGACGATATTATTACAGTAACTCCGTATACAGGAATTCAAACGAATTTTGATAAAGAAGGAATATTCATTTATCCCAATCCAACTTCAGGTAACTTTACCCTTCGTCTGAACATTGGAAGCCATATTAATGTTAGTATTGAAGTGTTTGATGCACTGAATAAAAAGATATATTCCGAGCAGAATAATTCTCTTAAAAATGGGAATGAGATAGATTTCAATTTCGAAAATTATGTTGAAGGCCTTTACTACATCAGGGTTACTTCAAATGAATTTAACTATATCGAAAAACTGATTATCAGAAAATAATAAGATTATTTCATAACAAGAGCCTGTTTGGGTTGTCAAATCCGGGCAGGCTTTTGTTTTGCAACTATTTCTTATTCGGCAATGTCTTACTTAAATAATTATCTTATTAAGATAAAAGCAATTAGATAAAATTAATAAACATGAAAAGACCGACTATACTCTCCTTTATTGCTATTATTCTGCTATCAATAAGCTCAAATTACGCTATAGCACAAAAAAATAGTTTACCCGATGGAGCTGAATACTTAACACCTATTTCGGAAAAAGACTCCATAGGTTTAACCGGTTTACCAAAATTAACCATGCCTGAATGGCTAAAGGGACCGAATAAACTTACACTGCCAATGCATGTTGATAATTCAGAACAAGAATGCTGGCGTCCGGTTTTTGCACAATCTGGATTAGAACGTGGACAGGCCTCAGGTGTTGCCTTAAGTTTCACTTATGGAATTAACAGGTTAAGAGACTTGCCTTCAAATGTACCCGAAAACCAATATCCAGCTTATTTTACCTGGAACTGGGCCCACGGTGGTGAAGGCTGGTATGGGGTTAGTTATTTTCACAGTTATGAAGTTTTACGGACTGTTGGAAATCCAACAGTTGAGGTTTATGGAGGTATGACTCAGGGTGGTCCGGAGCGCTGGATGACGGGATACGATAATTATTATCACTCCATGCATAACCGCATTAATCAAGTTTATCAAATTGATCTTTCCAATGAAGATGGAATTAACACACTTCGAAATTGGATTCACAATAACCTGGAAGGGTCGGATATTGGAGGTGTTGCTACTTTTTATACCAATGCTCCCTATGGTATGCAAACTTTACCTTCAGGCACCCCGGAAGAAGGATTGTTTGTAGTAACAAGCTGGAGCTCTGCAAACCATGGATTAACCATTTGTGCCTATCACGATTCCATTTGTTGGGATTATAATAACGACGGACAGTACACCAATCATATTGATATAAATAACGATGGTGAAGTAAATGTAAGGGACTGGGAAGTTGGAGGATTTAGGTTTGCCAATACCTATAGTGGTGGTCCTTCTTTTGGAAATGATGGGTTTAGCTATATGACCTACAAATCGTGTGCAGATGCTTATGGAAGTGGTGGTATCTGGAACAATGCAGCACACGTTCTTTATGCTCGCGAATCAACAGAACCTTTATTGACCGCAAAAATTACATTACGACATAATCGCAGAAATGCAGTAGGTGTTAAAATGGGATTTTCAACAGATATGTCAGCTGAATATCCTGACTTTGTAATTGGCTATCCAATATTTGATCACCAGGGAGGAAACTTTCATATGCTGGGAGGAAGTAGTGTAGAAGATCAAACCATAGAATTTGGATTGGACTTGTCGCCATTTTTAAATCAGATTCCTACAGGAACACCAGTTCGTTATTTTTTATTGGTTGATGAAGATGCTCCTGGCTGGGGTGATGGAGACATGATCAGTTATTCTATTATGGATTATACTGATGGGCTTGAGGAGATTGTGTGTGAAGAATCAAATGTTCCTTTAACGAACAACGATCTCTCGGTCTTCTGGGTTGATCATACTGTAGAATATGAATCGGTTACCATAACAACAGAAATATTACCCGAAGCCACTGTTTATGAGCCTTATTCTGAAGCATTAATGGCCGAAGGTGGATCAACACCATATTCCTGGGATTATGATATGAATTTTACGGAATCAGAATCAAGTGGAATCTTCCCAACTGTTAGTAGTGAGGATTTAACTCCGGGCAATACCAATTACGGATATACCATAAAAGAACTTGATTTTAGTTTTCCATTTCATGGAATTGATTATGACGAAATCAGGGTTCATGTTGATGGTTACATGACTTTTGAAGATTTATTGGAAAGCTGGCCTTACCAGGTTTTTGATCAATTAATTTATCAAAAAAATAAGTTTATTTCTGTTTTCCATTCAGATTTAAAACTAAACGCTGACGATGGAATATGGTATGCAGGTAATGAGAATTCAGCTATATTCAGATGGAAAGCATCTTTAAATTCAAATCCGGATACGGAAATAAATTTTGCTGTTGAGTTGTTCCCTGATGGCGATATTAAATACTATTTTGGAGAAGATAATAGTTTTCCTTCGGCCGAATGGTTTTCAGGAATTTCAGGAGGGAATAGTAAAAATTACCAGTTTACAAATATATCAGGTAACAATACAATTCCTGTTAACCACATTATAGACCTGGAAGCGACGCATTACCCCGATGGTTTTTCTATTAGCCCCAGTGGCCAATTGACAGGAACAGCACTTCAGAATTATGACGAGATGGCCATCAAGTTTATTGTAACAGACGAAAGCTTATTAACCCATTCGAAAGAGGTTTATTTTTCAACCGATGGTGCCAATTATATAGTAGTCAAAGATTATTCGGTGTTAGCTGGAAATGATGACGTAATTGAGTTTGGAGAAACCGTAATGTTATCGGTTACAATTGAGAATTTAGGGATGGAAGCTATCACTGATGTGGACATGCAAATTTCAAGCGATGATGCGTTTCTGACTTTAATAGATACAGCTGCATTTCTTGGGACTTTCGATCCTGGCCAGGTGAGTACCTTTGAAAATGTTTTTTCTTTTGAAGTGAGTACAGCCATTGAAGATGGACATAATATTGACCTCAATACTTTAATTTTAGATGATTCGGGTAATGACTGGACAAGTCATATTTATCTTGTGGCCCATGCACCTGAGATTTCTGTTTCTGCCCTGGTTGTGGAAGATGGTGGGCTGGATCCAGGAGAAACAGCAGATCTGATTGCTACATTTAACAATTCAGGAGGGGCTGGCGCCAACAATGTTAACATTACCATGTCAACGGTCGATCCCTATATTACTGTTAACGACGCTTATGTTTTATTTGATGAGTTAAATTCAGGTGGAAATGCGCAGGCTGTTTTTAATGTGACTGCCTCCAATGATGTTCCTTTGGGATATATTGCAGAATTATTATTTGAAATTGAAGCTGATAATGATTATTTCACCACAGATGTCAGTTACATTACCTGTGGATTATTGTATGAAGGTTTTGAGTCTGGGAATTTTGATTCTTTCCCCTGGTCATTTAACGGTGAAGCTCCCTGGTTGATAGATAACAGTGTTTCCTTTGAAGGTACCTATAGTGCTAAATCTGGCGATATTGAAGATGACCAATCTTCTGCGATGGAATTAAATATGTATGTTTTAAGTGATGGCGATATTAGTTTTTATAAAAAAGTATCGAGTGAGAATAATTATGA
>Ga0164315_10004294_pt1 | contig 11063 bp, 12 predicted proteins | sample GuaBasSedimGuay6_FD_113737 | JGI IMG/M metagenome (GOLD analysis project Ga0164315, IMG submission 113737) | Subseafloor sediment microbial communities from Guaymas Basin, Gulf of California, Mexico - Guay6, Core 4569-2, 0-3 cm | ecosystem: Environmental > Aquatic > Marine > Hydrothermal vents...
ATCAACGTCTTTTCCCATATCGATAACGTTATATCCATAGGATTTCATAACCATTGAAAAAATATTTTTCCCTATCTCATGTATATCCCCTTTAATTGTTCCTAAGATGATCTTTTGTCTCGAAAACGGGTTAGAATCGAGCGATGCACCACCGTTTAATGTTCCTTCAGCACAAAGATGATCGATAACATCCATGGCAGCCCTTCCTGCTAACATCAGCTCTAAAAGACAGAAATCCTGAATCGTGCATTTTTTATCCAGATACTCCATCGCCTTTGTAACGCCATTGATAATAATCTCTGCAGGCGTAACACCCCTGTTGATAAGCGTGTTAGCGATTGCCACGGCATGTTCGTTTTCACCGGCAATGATAGCTTGTTTTATATCTTTAATGGTCACAACCTCTTGCCTTGGGTATGTCGGTAACTTCTTCAAAATCAAACTTCTTTAATTTCTGAAGGTCTGGCATGGAATCACAATGACGCTTTATGGTTAAACAAGGCTGGTATTTTTGAACAATATCAAAGAAGTTTTTATCAGGCAATACTATTGCGAGGTTATCCATACTTTGGGTTAGGCTTCCGACTCTTTAACATCGGTCTCAATATCCTCTGCCGATTTCTTTTTTCCAAAGATCCGCGCACCGATGATACTGACTTCATAGAGTACCATCAAGGGTAACGCCATCATGACTTGTGTCACAACATCCGGTGGGGTCAGTATGGCGGCGCCGGCAAAAAAAAGGAGTAGTGCATATTTTCTGTTTTTCTTTAAAAATTCGACCGATACCAGCCCAAGTTTTGCCAGAAATGTAATGACGAGGGGCAGTTCGAACACCAGTCCAAACGCCAGAAGCAACTTGGATGAAAAGCTGAGGTATTCCTTCATGGAAGGCAGTGGCCGGATGGTTTCGGAGGCAAATCCCAGAAAAAATTTAAATCCCCAGGGAAAGACGACATAGTATCCGAACAAAGCCCCCCCGATAAAAAAAGCCGATGACAAAAAGACAACCGGAAGCAGAAGGCGTTTTTCCTTCTGATACAGCCCTGGTGCCGTAAACATCCAGAATTGGTAGATAATGATGGGAGATGCCAGTAAGATTCCGGACAGAAGTGCTGACTTCAGGAAGGTAAAGAAGGCTTCCGGAAGGTTGGTATAAATGAGGGTTTCACCGGGTTTCATCACCGAAATCAAGGGCGCCGTCAGTATTTGGAACAGCTTTTCCTTGAAGCCGTAACAGACTGCAAAGCCCACCCCGACGGCAATAAAAGATTTGATAAGGCGGTTTCTCAGTTCTTCCAGATGGCTGGCAAAAGGGCGTTTATCATCCTCTTTCATCGCGGTTGGATTCCTCTTTCATCGCGTCAGGGCTGGTTCCGGATTCATCTGCTTCTGAAGTGGTATCAGTGGGAGGATCGGCATCCTTATGATTCATGTGATCAAATGCCTGCTTCAGGTCCCCGAGCGCTTCGTCGCTGTCTGCTGTCTCTACCTTTTGGACGTCAGGGGATGCGCTGGTTGCGCTGTCTATGGGCTTGTCTGGGTCCGGCTGGTATTCATCGATATTGTCGAAGCTGACGGTCCCTTTAATATCTTTCTGAATGTCCGTGAAGGTCTCCTTGACCTCCTTAAGGTCGGCATCCACGCCGATGGACTCCTTAATTTCACTGGTGGCTTTTTTAAACTCACCCATGGCCCGGCCAAGGGATTTGGCAAGATCAGGAAGTTTTTTCGGGCCGATAACAATGAGCGCAACAGCCAGAATCAACAGCATTTCCGGCATTCCAATACCAAACATATAATCTCCTAACTACCCGAAAATATTTAGTACGTGTTTCCTGCCGTTCTTAGGGCTCGCGAAAGGGATTGTTTCATTTAAATTTAATAAAACAAGCGTACTTTATTTCAGGCAAATTTCTTTCATGAGATATAGTATAAACAGCCAATGTGTCAACTATTATGCGCCTTCCAGCTTCAGGATAAGAAAATAGATGGTTCCGGTATGCTGCATGTGTCCGGCCGCAAGTTCTGCATAGGGACTGTTTCCCCAAAAAAGATCGGCCCGGCCAGGTCCCCGGATGGCACCGCCGGTATCCTGGTTGAGGACAAACCCTTTAAACGCTTCCCATGTCTCGATTCGTCCTTCCCTGTCCACAACCGGTCTGGATGTTTCAATATAGACAATGGCGGCAGGTGGAAAGATGCGACGATCCAGGGCAAGGGATCTTTCGGCGGTCAACGGTACCTGCAGGTATCCGATGGGCCCTTCTTTTTCCAACTTGAAAAACACATAGCTTGGATTATGGTTTAAAATCCGATTCATTTCGTCCGGATTTGCATGAAGATAGGAGCGGATTTTTTGCATCGACATCTCTTCCCGGGTGATTTTTTCTTCATCGATGAGCAGTTTTCCGATGCTGCGATATGGATGCCCGTTGGTGGTGTGGTAGTGAAGATTTATTTGTTCACCATCGGGCAGCAGGATTCTGCCGGACCCTTGAATCTGGAGGAAAAACAAATCGACAGGATCTTTTACCCAGGCAAGGATTTCACTGGCCTCTGAAAAAGCTTCGAGTTCACTGATCTCCTTTCGTTCATAGTACGGAACGATGGTATTGCCGGTATACCTTCCGACAATTTTTTCACCGGCAAAGCGTTCCGAGAAAAGAGACAGGTCGACAGCTATCAAGTCCGAGGGGGTGGCATATGCAGGGAACCGATAGTCTTCGTTTGATGTGAGGCTTCCCAAAATAGTTGGTTCGTAATATCCGGTAAAAAGAACGTCTCTTTTACGGTTGCTCCCAACAGATTGATATACCGTATAGTTTGAGGCAATAAACCGGTTGAGTTCATTCCGGGAAGGATTCTTATGAAGAAAATTCAAAAAAAGTTCATGAGAAGCGATGAGGTGTGCTGCTGTGAAGATATCTTTTCCAAAGGAAAATTCACGGTCTGCCGGGATTCTGTGCAAATAGTCCAGGCTTTGTTCAATACTGACACCCAGGTCTTTGTATGCGTGATCGTCTGAAAACTCAGGATAATGAGAAACCTTCAGTTTTTTCAGGGATGTTGTTGAAGTAACATCCGGTGCCTTCAGAAATATACCGCATCCTGAAAGTATAAAAAGGATGAAAACAAGGCTGAGCAGCCGGAGGAGACTCGTTTTTGAGACAGAAATGTGCATCAGGAATCGTCCATTCTAAGTGTTCGTGTGGTTGAATCGATAGGCGTCACGGTCAATGTTTTGTTCTGATCTTTTTGGGTAATGCCCAGGTCTTTAAACTTTCGGGCGGAGCTGAGCACCCTGCGTTCCAGAGATCCGACAACCTTGTTGTAGGTGTGGGAGGAGCGCTCGATATCCCTGCCAAGGTTGTTGATGTGTTGCCCCATGGTTGAGAGACGCTCAAACAGTTCGGTACCCAATTCGCTGATTTTCCGGGCATTTTCGGTCAATTTTTCCTGCTGCCATCCAAAAGCAACTGTTTTTAAAAGAGAAATCAGCGTCGTTGGGGTGGCAAGAATCACATTTTTTTGGACACCCAGTTCAATCAGCTGTGGGTTTTTTGACAATGCTGCAGAAAAGAAGTTTTCACCCGGGATAAACAAGACAACAAATTCAGGTGTCGGTTTGAATTGTGTCCAGTAGGCTTTTTGGGATAACTGATTGATGTGTGTTTTGACATGCCGGGCATGTGTTGTGAGACGTTCTTCTCTTTTTTCTTCTGAATCGGCCTCGATAGCATCTATATAGGCAACGAGAGGCACCTTGGCATCGATGATGATTTGTCGCTGACCCGGGAGCTGTACGACCATGTCAGGCCTCAGGAGGCCCTCTTTGGAACGCGTTGAGGCCTGTTCGAAAAAATCACAATGGTTTTGCATACCGCTGAGTTCGGCAACGCGCCTTAAGGTAATTTCACCCCATCTTCCCCGTATATGCGGTACACGCAGGGCGTTGACCAGCTTACCGGTTTCTTTTTGCAAGATGTCCTGGGTCTGAATCAGGGACTGAACCTGGGCAGACAGACCCCCGTAAGCTTTTTCCCTGGACCTTTCCATGGCCCGAATGTGTTCATCATAACGATTGAGGGCTTCGTGGAGGGGCAGAATACTTTCTTTGACGGCTTTTCCCCGTGTATCAAAGTCTGTCTTTGCGGAGTCGATATATTTCGAGAAGGTGGTTTTGGCAAGATCAATGAAAACCTGATTGTTTTCCCTGAGGGCGCCGGCAGAAAGGGCTTTGTATGTTTCTGTCAGGCTGGTTCGCAGTTCCCGCAACAAGGAAATTTTTTCCTCGAAAGAAGCTTTTTCCTTGTCAATGGTGGTTTCCAGGGTTGCAATCTGCTCCCTTAGGTCGGAAATCGTTACCCGAAGAGCCGAGAGCTCCTGCTCGCGCGTTTTCAGACTGCTTTGGAGTGACGCCATGTGTTCCAACTTGCTTGAGGCGGCAGACCGTTCTTGTGACACGTGAAGCAATTGACTGGTTAGGGATTTTATTTCTGTTTGAGCCGTAGCTACCCGGGCCCTAAAATCTTCTATCTCTATCATTTTATTCTGGAGTGTTTCCAGGTGGGCGTCACCTTCGGCTTTGCTTTTTACAAGAGAAGGGGTCAGCCGGTATTTTGCCAGAAGCCACCCAAGAAGAAGCCCGAGGAAGGTGCCTGCCGTCAAGACGAGCGAGGCTTCTGATACCGACAGAGTAATAGACATCATTTGTCCATATCAGGGGTTTTCCGGCGAACGAAATCACCGCTCTTGCCGCCGGATTTTTTTAAGAGACAAATATTTGAAATATGAATATTTTTATCTAAAGATTTACACATGTCGTAGATCGTCAGAGCCGATATGCATACCGCTGTGAGCGCTTCCATCTCGATACCTGTTTGATCGACGATTCGCATGAGGGCCTCTATACGGATTTCATGCTTCTGTTTGTCCGGAAAAAAATCGATCTGCGCGTGGGTGATGTTGAGTGGATGGCACATGGGAATAAGGGACGATGTTTTTTTGGCTGCCAGAATACCGGCGATTCTGGCCGTTTCAAGCACGTTTCCCTTTTTGACGTTCTGGGCGATGATACGATCGAAGGTATCCGGTTGCATGTGAACAACGGCCTGAGCCAGGGCCTTGCGAAGCGACGGTTTTTTTTCGGTTACATCTACCATTCTGACCCGGCCCTTGGAATCGACATGTGAAAAATCAGACATTTTATAACCTTACCTTGAAGAATGATTCATGTGTTTTTAAAAAACTCTGTTTTTTGGGTAGCCGTCGATTTGATGGCATCCAAGGTGCCCTGCAGGGTGCTGATCACGTTTTCCCGTATGTCGCCTGCGACAACCAGAAACATGACATCATCCCCCACAGACAGTCTCTGGTTTTCCTGTATTTCTACGAGAATTTCAATGATACCGGGATCCTGTTTGTGTTCTTCAATGATGCTGCGCAGCCGGGCGTGATCCACCTGTACCGTTAATCCTGTTACAGGTTCACCATCACGTGAGGTGCTCCGGACGATACCGTTGTGACATAAAATCATACCGGCCTTTTCATAATCCGGATGATTCTTAATTTCATGAACTAGCTGTTTGATGTCCATTTTCATTGATCATCCTGTTTGCTTTTTCCAGGTCATCTGGTGTGTTGATGTTAAAAAACGAAATAAGGCCGGAATCCATTTTCCGTAAAACGGTTTCCGGGACCTCTTTTACGTTTAATTTATTGAAAAGATCACGTATTTTCAGATGGTTCTGCTCCAGGGCGTTTTGAACGGTTTGAAGGCACCGCCGGGAATAAACGGCACACAGCGGTTCAATCCCAACCTCTGTTCTTGGAATAACGACATCGGCACCGGACTCGACATGCTGGACAATGACTTTTACCAGATCCATTTTCAAGAAAGGGGTGTCGCATGCCGCAATAAATGCATGGTCGGTTCTTGTATAAAACAAACCCGAGTGAATTCCGGTTAAGGAACTTCTTTTGGTATAGATATCCTTAACGACGATGGCGTTCCATTCAAGATATGATGTCGGGTGATTGGAGACCAGGATGATTTCGCTAAAGAGCTTTTCAAAAACGGTCATCATCCGCTCGATGATACGCTTGTCTCCGACAAGGAGATTCGATTTTTCGACGTTGTTCAGTCTTTTGCTTTCGCCTCCCGCCAATATGATACCGGTGCACGCTTGTTGTGTCATCCGAAAAAATTCAAATATATTCCGTGAAACAAAATGCTGAAGCAGCGCGATGTTGCTTTCAGGTAAAAGGGTAAAATCCTACCGAGGAACCACATTAAAAGACAACGGGTTTAAAATCAAGGCAAATTAGACACTTTTACATTGTCAATTCATTAGGAGGTAGTTTATATTGTGGCCGAATATAACATTTGTCAAAATAACGTTCCGGTTGCTCCGGAATCCTCTCGGCTGAGGGACTTATTCGGAATATATTCATTAGAAACAACCCTTATAATACGCTGGATAAGAGCACTCCCGATAAGGGCAACACTATAAAGGAGAAAAGATGGGAACGAAAGAGCATAAAAAAAATGCACCCAAATCACTTAAGATTGCCATCATATCGGTATCGAGCACACGAACAATTGCTGAGGATGGCAGTGGCTTGTGGATGAAGAAGAGATCTGAAAAGGAAGGGCATACCGTCGCCCTCCACAAGGTTGTTCCGGACGATAAAAGATGCATTGCAACAGCCTTGTTTGATGCTATCGATCTGTCGGGTGCCCAGGTGGTTTTGTTGACGGGGGGCACAGGTATCAGCAGTAAAGATGTGACCATTGAAGCTATATCACCTTTGTTTCAAAAGGAGCTCACGGCATTTGGACCTGTGTTTGCGCAATTAAGTTTAGAGAAAATTGATTCTGCTGCCATAATGTCCCGTGCTACCGCCGGAATTATCGGTGGGGCCGCAGTTTTTTGCATGCCCGGCAGCCTCAGGGCCTGCAAACTTGCCTGCAAGGCGTTGATTTTTCCAGAACTGGGGCACATCGTTAGGCACATATACCATGGATGAAAGCTGTTATAGAGATAGCGACGACAATATTAAAAAATGAAAAACGCTGCACGTTTCGAAACGAACCGACAATGGCTGACCGCTGTTGTGGCCAATCCTGAAGGGGAGATCTTTGAACTGGAGGGATATGCTGCGGTGGGCATGTCAGGGACGGTCTTGAAGCCCTTAACGATGGGCGGAACGCTGCGTATGCCTTTCGGCAGCGAGTTGATGTTTCTGCCGGACCGGACGCCGATACTGTATAGTGTGCAAAACCGGCAACTTGAAGTGATGACGCACAACCCCTATCTTCCTTCAGAGCGCATCTATCCTGTTGCCGCATTTAATTCTCCCGGGTATATTGTCACACATATCAGCGGCTATCAGGCCACCAGACAAGTCAGGTCTCTGCCGCTCTTTTCATATGGAGCGGTGGGCTGGCACCGAGATGCGTTCCGATCTGCTGTAGTTTGTGTTGACCGGGAAAGACGACAGGATCTCCGGCTGATGAAGAAGCGCCATGTCGTCGCCGGTGTAGAAAGCATGCGAAAAGAACTTCCCGGCAACAAGTTGAGGAAACACCTTGAAACCTGTGCGCTGACGTATGGATGCCCTGCAGGGAAAAATTTTTTCCTGGGTCGATACGAGGCACCGTTGCCAACCGCAACCAACTGTAATGCTCAGTGTCTGGGATGTTTGTCTCTTCAAAAACAGGGGGAGATATCCTGCAGCCAGGAACGAATATCGTTTACACCGCAACCGGAGGAGATTGCAGACGTTGCCTTGATCCATATCGGGCGCGTTGCAAAAGGCATTGTCAGCTTTGGCCAGGGTTGTGAAGGAGATCCCTTGCTGGCGACCCATGTCATAGAACCGGCTGTTCGTCTGATACGTTCTAAAACAGCCCGGGGTACGATCCATGTGAATACCAACGGTAGTCTCACCAAAGAGCTCGAACGGTTAATCTCAGCCGGCATCGACAGTGTTCGAATCAGTATCAACAGCTTCAGAAAAAGATGGTATCATGCCTATTTCCGACCAAAAGGTTATGATTTTTCCAGTGTCATGAACAGTATTGGATTGTCTTTGGAGAGAGGCCTATATGTTTCGATCAACTATCTGAACATGCCCGGCATAACCGATACGCCGGAAGAGCTCGAAAGCCTGATTTCATTTTTAAAGAACTATCCGATTCACCGGATTCAGTGGCGAAACCTGAATTTTGATCCCCTCCGTTACTATGAGGCCATGAACCGTGCAGCACCATGCGGAGATGCCCTGGGTGTTCGATACCTGCTCAAGCGTATTCAAAAAGAGTTTCCCGACCTGTCTTTTGGTTACTTTAATCCGCCCAAGGAGAAATGGTAATTTTACGGAACGATAATTTTATGAAATGGATAGCGGCAAAAATTATTTTTTATCATGAGAACACGCAGCTTGCGACGGATTTGATTTCAGAGATATTCTACGACCTTGGCCTGAAAGGTGTCCAGATCGAGGACCCGGAGCTTGCGCCGGAAGAGACGTGGGGCGAGGGTGCTTGTATTGGGCCTTTACAACACGCCGTCATCGGGTTTTTTCCGGATACGCCTCAAACGGCCGACAAGTTAAATGAACTAGAGAAAAAGATTCGGTCTTTGGAAAGAACCCTCGGGGTCCACTGCAACAAGGAATTTAGGCAGATGGATGAGGAAGACTGGGCCGAGTCATGGAAGGCTTTTTTTTGGCCACAACGCATAACTTCCAGGATAACGGTTAAACCGACCTGGCGGGATTACAATGCCGAATCAGATGAAATTGTACTGGAAATCGACCCAGGCATGGCATTTGGTACCGGAACACACCCGACAACAGCCTTATGCATTACGCTCATAGAGAGATACCTCTCAGCAGGAGCTACTTTCCTGGATATTGGAACAGGCTCGGGAATATTAATGATTGCAGCCGCCAGGTTGGGCGCGGACCGGCTTGTGGGTATTGATAATGATGAGACCGCCCTGGGTATCGCTGAGAAGAATCTTCTGTTAAATCACATCAGTCAGCCATGTTTTGAAGTAAAGGCGGGTAACTTGGCAGATGGTATTGACGGGCGATTTGATCTCATTGCGGCCAATATTCTTTCGGAAGCAATTTTAAAACTTCTTGGAACCATTGGCCGGCATATGTTGCCAAAAAGTGTTTTGATCTGTTCGGGTATCTATAAAGATAATTGTGGAGATGTTTTGAAAAAAATGCAGCAACAGGGTCTGAGGATTTTAGAAGAACTGCATGAGGATAGCTGGGTAGCGATTGCCTGCTCCAACCCGAATGCCTCAGCGGCCTGATACGCCCATTTGGGGCGTTATCCGAGGATCGCAGTATGCATATACGGCTTCACCTCGGATGCCTTCCAAAGAAACGTATCAAACCGCTGAGGAATCCGGGTTACGGCTGACATTTCATGAAGGCGTATTTATCCGGAAACCCGGACGACCTCTGAAACCGGCACGAACCGCACCTTTTGTTTCAGATCAGGCAGGCAGGTCTTAAGCACTTGATAGGTTTTGGTATAGGGGTGTGCAATCCCGATGGCGAAATCATGTGTTGTCGCTATGCGAACAAGCTCGTAAAGTTGTTTTTTGATGAAGTCACTATCTTGAAAATGATCAATAAAAACATCTCGTTCGCCAAAGGGGATCTGTAACAGGCTTGCCGAAGGACGACAGATTGTTTTTTCTGTTGTCCGGCTGTCGATGAAAAAAAGGTTACGCTGTTTCAGAACTGAGAAAACCTGACGCATTTGAGAGGCGTTTGCAGTCATTTTTGAGCCCATGTGGTTATTGATACCTGATACAAAAGGCATCTCCTCAAGGTTTTGAATGAGTTGCTGAACCAGTTCGTCCGGTGTCATGTTGGTCAGCAATGTGCCCGGACCCGGGTTGATCCGTGGATATTCAAAGGGCTCCATGGGTTGGTGAAGCATGATTTCGACATGGTTCTTTCGGGCCTCATCAACAATGCTTTTTGTGAACGGGCTTTTGGGAAGTATCGAAAGGGTTATGGGTAGATTTAAACTGAGAAATTTTTTTACGACTGCACGATCATAGCCGATATCATCAACAATGAGGGCAACCCGTGGTGATTTTTCAATCGGCGTTGTTTTGGGCGGCTTTTTTTCTTTGAGCAGGGGGATATCCTTTTCGGGATATATCTCGAACCGAAAGTCCGGCAGGTGATTCCGGCTTTTTTCAAAATTGCCTTCAATCGTCTTGACGGGACGCCTCTTTGAGAGGAAGTGATGCGTCAGGGTGCCGGCCAGGATGACAAGAACGATCAATATGCATAGACTGATCGGGATCTTTATAAACTGCCGAAACTGATTCTTTTTTTTGGATGTTTTTCTTTTTTTTACTACGGTTTTTTTTTTGGGGCGCTTACTTGCCATTACTTAAATCTTTGAAAATGTCATAGCTGATCAGGATCTCCAGTGCGCGCATTACCTGGTTGTCATTCTGAATATTTTCCAGCAACATAGCGTTTGGTTGCGGTAGATTTTTCTCCGGCCCGTCAATCTGCTTTGTTGTGTCTTTTAACGGCTTGGCATCTAAATGATTTTTAAGGTCTTTTTCATGCAACAGCCCATCCACGGGGTTGGGGGCATCGTTACTATCGATACTTTTTTTATGAACAACGATATCCGGTACGATACCGGTGGCCTGAATCGATTGACCACTGGGTGTATAATATCTTGCGATGGTAAATTTAATGCCAAAACCATCTCTCAACGATTCAACCGTTTGGACGGAGCCCTTGCCAAATGTCTGTGTTCCCAGCAACAACGCCCGCTGATGATCTTTTAATGCGCCGGCCACAATTTCTGAAGCACTGGCACTGCCGCCGTTGATAAGGATGATGATAGGGTAGCTTCTCGGGGTGTCGCTGGGATGTGCTTTAAAAACATTGTTGTGCTTATCGAGTCGTCCTTTGATCGTTAGAATGGTTCCTTCTTCGATGAAAAGGTCTGATACGGAGATGGCCTGGGAAAGTATGCCGCCCGGGTTGTCCCTTAAATC
>Ga0164315_10004295_pt1 | contig 11062 bp, 8 predicted proteins | sample GuaBasSedimGuay6_FD_113737 | JGI IMG/M metagenome (GOLD analysis project Ga0164315, IMG submission 113737) | Subseafloor sediment microbial communities from Guaymas Basin, Gulf of California, Mexico - Guay6, Core 4569-2, 0-3 cm | ecosystem: Environmental > Aquatic > Marine > Hydrothermal vents >...
CCCGTGTCCGTGTTCGGTGAGATGGATACGGCCAGGCTGCGTGAGATCATCGGGATTCAGGCACTTGTCCGCCTGAAGTCGGGAGGTATTTCCGTTGAATGGAACGCGACTCTCGCCCGGATAGATGCCACCATTGATCCCCAGACCCGGACCGTGGGCGTGATTGTGGCTGTGACGGACAGTTATCAGAAAATGGTTTTTGGCAAGCGCCCCCCGTTGGTGCGAAACATGTTCTGCGAGGTGGAGCTGAAGGGCCGCGCCATTGCGGACACTCTGGTGATCCCCCGCTCCGCTTTGCACGAGGATCATGTCTATGTGGCGGATTCGGAAAATCGCCTGAAAAGAAAAGAGGTGGCCCTGGATTTTTCCCAGAGCAATTTTTACGCGATCCGGGAGGGCCTGTCCCCCGGGGAGCAACTCATCGTTTCGGATCTGATTCCGGCCATTGAGGGAATGCTCTTGGCCCCCAAGACAGATGAGAAATTGGAGAAAAAACTGATGACCGAGGCCACTGGCGATGCAACACTCCGATAACGTCGTAGGGTGGGTGGAGCGATAGCGGAACCCACCATGATTGCCGCCAGAGGTGATCCTTACTGGTGGGTTACGCTGCGCTCCACCCACCCAACCTCATTTAATTATAAACATCAAAAACGACGGAAATAACACACAATGATCCAATTTTTTGCCAAGCATCCCACTGCGGCCAATCTCTTCATGCTGATCTTCATCGTGATGGGGATCACCAGCATCCCCTCGCTCCGGCGGGAGACCTTCCCTGATTTCTCTGCGGATCAGGCAGAGGTGCGGGTGCTGTACCCCGGAGCCACTGCGGAAGACGTGGAGCAGGCCATCTGCCAGCGCATCGAAGATGTGGTGGACGGCATCAGCTATGTGGAAGAGGTGCAGTCCGAGGCGCGTGAGGGCGTGGGCATTGTAAAGGTCGAAATGCAGGAGGGGGAGGATTTCCGCCAGTTCATTGAGGATGTCAAAACCGAGGTCGAGGCCATTGACGATTTTCCCGAACAGGCCGAACTTCCGACCATCCGGGAAATGGGCCGAACCGATCAGGTGATCTCCATTGCCGTGACCGGGCCGATGTCGCCGCCCGATCTCAAAACCTATTGCGAATACCTGAAACGCGGTTTGCAAATGGAACCGGAAATTTCCCAGGTCACGATTCTGGGCTTTTCCGACCATCAGATTCGCATTCAGATTCCCGCACAGACTCTGATGCAATACGGGATTTCCATGTCTGAGATTGCGGATGTCATTGGCCGACAAAGCGTGGATATGCCCTCGGGAACCATTGAGACATCAGATCAGGAGATTCTCATCCGATTCGCGGACGAGCGAAAGCAACCCGAGGAATTCCGGAATCTCGTGGTGGTGGCCGGAAAAAGCGGTGCGGAAATTCGTCTCGGAGAGATTGCCACCATCCGTGACGTGTTTGAGCTGGATGAGGAGAAAATTCTCTTTAACGGACAGCGGGCGGGGATGCTGCAAATCACCAAGACCAAGACCGAGGATGCGCTCAGGATTGTTGCGGATGTCAGAGCGTTTCTGGAAAAAGAGGAAAAGATCAAGCCGCCTTCGGTGGACTTTGTGCTGACCCAGGATGTGTCCTCCATTGTGGAGGATCGTCTGCTCATGCTGGTCAGAAACGGCTGGCAGGGGCTGATCCTTGTTTTCCTGACCATGTGGCTGTTTTTCAGCTTCCGCTTCTCCTTCTGGGTGGCCATGGGCCTGCCCGTTTCCTTTCTGGGTGCGCTCTTTTTTGTTCCTCTGATCGGTTATTCTCTGAACATGATCACCATGGTGGGGCTTCTGATTGCGCTGGGGCTGCTCATGGACGACGCTATTGTGCTGTCGGAAAACATTGCCACGCACCTGGAAAAAGGCAAGTCCGCGCTGCAAGCTGCGATTGAGGGAACCAACCAGGTGAAGGCTGGCGTGTTGTCCTCCTTTCTGACCACCATCTGCGTGTTCGGGCCTATCGCATTTTTGGAAGGCTTTATCGGCAAGGTGCTGAAGGTCATGCCAGTGATTCTCATCTTAGTCCTGTCCGTGAGTCTGATTGAGGCCTTCTGCATCCTTCCCAACCACCTCACCCATTCCCTGAAAGGCTATGATCCCAAAAAACAGGGGCGATTCCGCTGCGGCTTTGATGCGTTCATTATGCTGATTCGGGAAAAAGTTCTTGGCCCCATCGTGGACCTCGCGGTCACTTGGCGTTACCTGGTCGTGGGGCTGACAGTCGGTGCGTTCATCCTTTCTGCTGGCATGATCGCTTCAGGCAAACTGAAATTCCGGGCCTTTCCTGACATTGACGGCGACGTGATTGAGGCCCGGGTGCTGTTGCCCCAGGGAACGCCCCTGGCCCGCACCCAAGCTGTGGCAAATCGTCTCACCCACGCGCTCGAGCAGGTGAACCAAGCCTTTGCGCCGCTTCAGCCAGAAGGACAGGATTTGGTGCAGAACGTCTCCGTGCAGTACAACAAAAATGCGGATGCTTATGAACAGGGGCCGCATGTGGTGACTGTGAGCGCGGACCTTCTGAAAGCTGAAATTCGGGATGCCAGAGTGGATGACATTCTGAACAAATGGCGGGAAAATATCGGTGAGCTGTCCGATGTGATTTTCATGAAGTTCACTGAACCGAGCATTGGCCCGGCAGGACTCCCCATTGAAGTCCGCCTGCAAGGGGACGACCTTGACGCCATGAAATCCGCAGCCCTGAAAATGCAGAGCGAGTTCAGCCAGTTGAAAGGTGTCTTTGATGTGTTTGACGATCTTCGTCCGGGAAAACCGGAGGTGCGGATTCGGATGCGGGAAGGGGCCAAGTCCCTGGGGTTGGACGCTCGAACCCTTGCGACCCAGTTGCGAACTGCCTATTATGGCAAGACCGTGAATGAGATTCAGGTGGGCGCGGAATCCTATGAAATCGACGTGCGCCTCCAAGATGAGGATCAGGACAGCCTGGCAGATCTTGAACAGTTCCATGTGACCCTGCCCGGGGGCAAGCAGGTTCCCATTTCCTCTGTGGCCATTCTTGAAACAGGGCGGGGCTATGCTCGCATCGCCCGAACAAACGGACAGCGCACCGTGACCTTGCAGGGCAACATTGACCCGGAAATGGCAAATGCAGCCGAGGTTATGGGATACTTCGGAAAAGAGCTTCTTCCGGAGCTTCAGAAAGCATATCCCGGAGTCCGTTTCTCCGTGGAAGGCGAATCCAGGGAATCCGGAAAAACAGGGGCCTCCATGCGACGGGGTTTTATCATTGGGCTGATCGGGGTTTTCGTCCTGCTCAGTTTCCAGTTCCGCAGCTATGTGGAGCCGATTGTGGTGATGCTCGCCATTCCCTTTGCGCTGATCGGCGTGGTCTGGGGACATCTCCTCATGGGGCTTGATCTGTGTATGCCGAGCATGATGGGCTTTATTTCCCTGGCCGGAGTGGTGGTCAATGACTCCATTTTGCTGGTGGAGTTCATTAAAATCCGGCGCAGAGCGGGCGATACCATCCCGGATGCGGCCCGCCGTGCCAGCCGGGAACGCTTCCGGGCCGTGATGCTCACCTCGCTGACCACGGTGGCCGGGCTGCTTCCGCTGCTTTCGGAGAAAAGCCTTCAGGCCCAGATTCTCATTCCCCTTGCGGCCAGCATTGTCTTTGGGATCATGACCTCCACCCTGCTGGTGCTGATCGTCATCCCGTCTCTGTATTCAATACTGGAAGATTTGAAACTTGCGGCAAAGCTTGAGGTGGAATAAGATGATTCCGAATTTTTCCGCTGTGCCTGATTTTTTGGAGCAAAAAGGCATGATCTTTGACAGGAAATACCAGGAGATATTGTCTCACATGGGGCTTGATTCCTTTGAGTCAGTGTGGCATCACCAGGGCGGTGAGACCATAAAGCAGATTCAGGCCCGATCGGTGATCTGCATTGAGGGGGAGCTGAATGGGGAAAAAACGAGGTTTTTTCTGAAAAAGCATACCCCTGAGAAACCGGAAATGACACGGCTGCCAGCCCTTTTCTTTCCCAGCTCACCTTTGTCCCAGGGAATGAAGGAATTCAGGAACATGTGCGATTTCCGAAAGCATGGTATATGGACAGCCCCGCCCGTGGCCGCAGGGGAAAAATTCATGGGAAGGGGCCAGATCGCATCTTTCCTTATCACAGAGGATGCCGCCCCTTTTGTCTCTCTGGAAGACCTGCTGAGAAATCAGCCTGAGTTTTTCAAGGGCAGGGAAGGTGCGGCCAGAAAGAAACATCTGCTGCATGAGATTGCGCTTTGGGCCAGAAAAATGCACCAAAGCGGATTTAATCACCGGGATTTCAATGCCACTCACATTCTTCTCGGTTATGATGAGGAATCAGATATCCCGAAGCTGGCCCTCTTTGACCTCCAGCGAGTGGACAGAAAGAGTTTTCTCAGATTTTTCTGGATGATCAAAACGCTGGCCGAACTGAGCTACACCCTGTCTGACACGCTTTTTGATGAAAAAGACAGAACCGCCCTGTTTCTGTCCTACAGGGAAAAGACAGCCCTGAATCTTTGGGACAGGCTTCAGTTGGCCTGGGTTCGGAGGAAGACAGACAGAATCAGGTGTCATACGGAAAACATCCTTGCCAGAAGAGCGGAAAGGCGGCGAAAAGGGCTTCCGGAAAGGTAGTGACTATAAAGCATGATAATCGTCTGGGTAAATAAGCGCAATTGGAAGTCGCCAGGCCCCATTGTGAATGTGGCGGTTCATAATGCAACGTCATTTTCAGCAATCGGATATGAGACCCATCTGTGCATCGGCGCGGGCGATGATTCCTCAAGCAGGGAAGACCTCCGGGAGTTCTACGGGCTGAATCCGCCTGAAAATTTTCATGTTTACCGTATTCCCAGATGGCGGTTCCGATCCTCCACTTACAGTTTCTCAGTCTTCAGGTACGCTTTCAAACTGGTGAAATCTCTGAGCAGGGGAGAACGAGTGGTGGTGTTCACACGGGAGTCCGGATTTCTCGCTTATCTGGCCAGGCTTTGTCGAAATCCCAGAATTTCGGGCTATTATGAACTGCATGACGGCTATGCGGACCTTTCATGGGTGGAAAAGAAAAAGGCCATGCACTATCGGGAGAAACTTTACGAGCATGTTTTTCTGCCGAGAATCAGCGGGGTGCTGTGCATCACCGAGTCCCAGCAGGACATGTATCGCAAGCTTTTTCCGTCGCTTCCCTCCGTAGCGTTTCCATTAGGCACGAAACCCGTGCAGAAAAGGAGAGAGCCGAGCCAAAAGCAAAAGCTTCGCACCCTCATGTATGTGGGGCATATGCACAAAGACAAGGGCGTTGATTTTCTGTTGGAAACCGCGGTGAAGCTTTCTGAACACAATATTCGGACGATTTTCTGGGGTGGCAATCCCAAACAGGTTCCCAAGCTTGACGACAAAGCCCGATCTCTGGGGATTTCTGACATGGTGGAGTTTGTGCCATTTCGTCCCCCGGAGGAGATGCACAATGCCTTGGCAACTCGTGCCAGTCTGGGAGTGGTCATGCTGAAGGATACTTTTTACAACAACTACCTGACATGCCCGGTCAAGTCGCTGGATTATTTGTCACACGGCATTCCGAGTCTGGGGAGTGATCTGCCTTCGGTTCGTGAGGTGCTTGCTTATGCAGGAACTTATGTTTCCAATGATGATGCAGACGCGTTTGTCCAAGCAGCCAGGTATTTGCTGGATGACCCGGAGCATTATGAGAAAATGGCATCTCTCGCAGTTCAGCGGGCGCATGAGATATCGTGGGAGAGTCGTGCCAAGGCTATCGTGAATTTTGTAAATTCCACCACGAAGAACACGAAGGACACGAAGAATGGAATTTGATAAGCTGTCAAGTTGATCATGGCGACAGATATCCCTTATATGATAACTTATCGGAGATATGAAAAATGCCAATTATTAGCAGATTTCTCGGAATTATCGTAACGATGTACTGGAACGATCATCTCCCGCCGCATTTTCATGCAAAATACGGAGAATATGAAATTACTGTAAGCATTCCAAATGGGGTGACAGAGGGAAAATTTCCGAAACGAGCTATGAGGCTCGTGTTGGAATGGTATGAGTTACATAGGGACGAGCTGATGGAAAATTGGGAACTTTGCCGGAAACAGGAGCCGACAAAGCCCATAAAACCTTTGGAGTAAAAATGCTATGATATTGCATGTTGAAAAAGCGATATATCTTAGTGATTATATGATACAGGTGTCTTTCAACAACGGACGCACAGGTATCGCAGATTTGGCCAATATTTTAAAGGGGATTTTTGAACCTCTCAAAGATAAAACTCTGTTCTCACAGTTTAAGACAGATAAGGAAATTAATACAGTCTCATGGCCCAATGGTGCTGATATCGCACCAGAATATCTCTATTTTCTGGCTTTCAGGGATGAACCTGAACTTCAGGAAAAATTTGAGAAATGGGGATATGCCACTGCATAATTGCATCTGCTGAGACACATGAGATTTGCTGGTGTCAAAACAGGCTTGCTGATAAATCTTAGTGTTCCCCAAATTGAAAAACGGCATTAAGCGATTTGTTCCCTGAAGCCCTTCGTGGTGAGACAAAAAAGTATGATGAAGACAAAGCAGATCAGGAAAAAAGATATCCGACGCATCTTAGTGATTAAAATGCGATATATCGGCGATAACGTGCTGGTGACGCCTTTGCTGAAAGCTTTGAAAAATGGATATCCTGACGCGGACATAGATGTCCTCACCAACAAGGGGACGCACCAAGTTTTTTCCGGTAATCCCTTTGTCCGGGATATCTTGCCGTTTGATTATTCCGTATCCAAAGAAAAACCCTGGTACGCCCTGCGTTTCATAGCACGTCTAAGACACAAGGCTTATGACATGGCCATTGATCTGACTAACAATGACCGGACTTCCTTTTTCACGCTTATGTCAGATGCACGCCTACGGATTGGTTATGAGACTCGCCATTTTTTCAGAAACAGGCTCTCATATTCCATAAGGATCAGTTCAAGACTCGGAATCCTTCACATGACAGATCGCCATTTGGAGGTCGCCGAAGCCCTGGAATTGCCTGTGGAAGATCGTCATCCTTTTATCCATGTGTCTCCGGAAAAGATTCGAGAAATTGAAGACATACTGTCTGTCAGCGATGTGGAGAAAGAGACACCTTTTGTGGTGATGCATCCGGGCGCAAGGCGATGGTACAAAAGCTGGCCCTCTGACCGCTTCGCAAAGCTTGCAGATGCAATTATCAGAGAATACGGAGTCACGGTGATCCTGTCAGGCAGCGCGGCAGATCAGCCAGCATGTTCAGCTATCCGGGAAAACATGGAGGAACAGGCGGTCAGCCTGGCCGGACAGATTCCCCTGTCAGCCCTTCCCGCACTGATCCGAAAGGGACTGTGCCTGATCGGAAATGACTCGGCCCCAATTCATGTTGCAAGCGCAGGCAGCACACCGGCCATAGCCTTGTTCGGCCCCACAGAATGGGAAGCCTGGGCACCCCGGAGAGAGCATGACAAAGTGCTTGCTGCTGAATTTCCGTGCAGGCCGTGCGGGCACAGTCGCCCAGACTGCCCATTGGGACGCCAGGATTACTGCATGAGTGCAATTACTTTTGAACAGGTTTGGGCAGCGGTGAAAGACACGCTGACAAAGGCGAGGTGAGAGCATGTTTGGTGTTTTTATCAGAAGCGTGGAGGAACGAACAGAGATGCTTTGCCTGGAATCCTGCCAGTCCTGCATTCCGCGTGAGCATATCCACATCATCCGAAACGAGTTTCCTGCTTATAAGGCATTTATGAAAATGTTCGAGCAGGCAGAAGCAAAGGGATATGACTGGTTTCTGGGGCTGGACGCGGATATCGTACTGGTACCCGGCTGGTATGAGACTGTGCTGGAAAAAAAAGCAGAAATGGAAAAAGAGGACTGGTTTGTATTCACCATCAGCGTCAGGGACAAATTCCTGGGCAAAATCGACCGGGGCAACCATTTCTATAACGGAAAGTATGTCGGGGACGCGCTTGAGGCTCTGCAAACCAAGACAAAGGACACACTGAAGCCTGAAAGCAAGATTCGCCATCATGTGGATGCCAAGAACAGATTTTTTGACGATATATACATCGGATATCATGGGTATGAGCAGTTTTTTTCCGATATATTCTATCGCTTCTGGTTACAGTCAAAGCGGTTAGGAAAGCTGGAGAGGAAACATTCATTTTTAAGGGAAAAGCCTCAGGAACGGCCTGGGCAGGATATGGATTTTTTTGCGGCACAGAAGGGGTGGCGCACGGGAAAAGATGGCAGCGCTATGCAGCGATGGCTCCGTTCAAGATTCCCCTCATTTATGAAAAACGGCACCGTATCGGATGCAAGGTCGGATGCGTCTCTGAGGGAAACGCTGTTTTCCGAGCATCTGAAAAATATGCAGGAAAAAGCTCCCCTGACCTTGTCATGGGAAAGTTTTTTGAAATCTGTGCAACATGATCCGATATAATTATATGTAACACTTTAATACAAAGGAGAAAAAATGGAGTTTAAGAATTACAAGAACATCCACCAGATGTTAAACGAGACAGTGGAACGCTGCCCGGATCAGACCGCGTTTAAGTGGTTCCTGGAATCCGAGCAGCCTGTGTCCGTGAATTGGACAGAGTTTTATGAGCAGGTGAAAAAGGTCTCAAAGAGCCTGATGGCCCTTGATGTCCGAAAAGAGGACAAGGTGAACATCATCAGCTACACCTGCCACCGCTGGGTCCTGTCAGACCTGGGAACCAACAGCATTGGCGCCTGTACTGTGGGGATTTACCAGTCCAATCTCGCCAAAGACTGCCAATATGTCATTGATCACTCCGACGCGGTTCTCGTGTTTGCCGAGGACAGAACACAATTGGAAAAGCTCCTTGAGATCAGGGCGGATATTCAACATCCGCAAGGTGGTGCTTTTCAAAGACAAGCATGAGGGGGATGACTGGGTTCTCACCTTTGAGGAATTTCTCAGGCTCGGAGAAGATATTTCCGACGAGGCATTTCTGGAACGCACCAATGCCGTGACAGCCCAGGATCCGGCAGGGATTATCTACACCTCCGGAACCACTGGTGTGCCCAAAGGCGTGGTCCTGACCCATGACAATATCACCTTCACCGCCCAGTCCGTTAGAGGATGTGGCGATTTTGAAAATGGCGCAGAAACGTTTCTCTTTCTGCCCTTGGCCCATGTGTTTGCCAGAACCTGTCTTTACACCGCAGTGCTACTGGGAAGCACGACCACCTTTGCCCGGAGCATGGCCACCCTGATTGATGATTTCAAAATGGCCAAACCCCACTGGTTCATCAGCGTGCCGCGTATTTTTGAAAAAATCTATTCAAAGGTGATGAGCGGTGCTGAGGCCAAAGGCGGGATGACCCTGAAGATTTTCAGATGGGCCTGCGATATCGGGGATCAGGTGGTGGATTACAAAATCAGCAAAGAACCAGTTCCATTTTTTCTTGATCTTCAGTATAAACTGGCCAGCAAGCTGGTATTCTCCAAGGTGATTGATGCCCTGGGCGGACAGGCGAGATGGTGCATCAGCGGGGCAGCGCCTCTTAATCCCACCATTGGCAAGTTTTTCCATGCCGCAGGCCTGCTCGTGCTGGAGGGAATCGGCATGACAGAGAACACTTCTTACAGCAATGTCAATCGGATTGACAACTATCGCCGGGGGTGGGTGGGACCTCCGGGGCCGGGCATTGAGCAGAAACTCTCCGAGGATGGTGAGATCATGTTCCGAGGGCGCAACGTGATGAAGGAATACTACAAGATGCCCGAGGAGACCGCAAAGAACATTACGCCCGATGGCTGGCTTTATACTGGTGATATCGGGGAGATTGACGAGGAGAATTTTCTCCGGGTCACCGGGCGGAAAAAGGAGATCATCATCACAGCAGGTGGTAAGAATGTCGCGCCCGCGGCCATTGAGGGGGTGATTGCCACTTCCAAGTATGTCAATCAGATATGTGTGATCGGGGATCAGCGAAAGTATCTGAGCGCGGTGGTGACACTGGATCCGGACAATGTAGCGGATTATGCGCGGGAGAACAATATTCCATTTCAGCAGCCTGATGATCTGGTGAAGGAGGAAAAGATCATCCAGCTCATTGAGGCGGAAATCGCAGAGAAAAACAAGGAGTTTCCCTCTTATGAAACCATTAAGAAGGTGACACTTGTGCCTGAGTTCACCATTGAAAATGGCCTGCTAACACCGACCCTCAAGCTCAAAAAGAACGTGATGACGGACAAATACAAAGATGCCATTGATGCCATGTATCCTGATAACTGAGTGTGAGAAAGCACTATCCGGAGGGGTTACAAACACCGTCTGGCACAAGTTGTAGGGGCACTGCCTGCGGCGTGCCCTCCTTCGCTGGCGATATGCCGGAGGAACCCGGACATGTCCGTGCCCTGACACCGCGGCGGGTGCTGACTTGTGCCAGCGTCCTGGGACAGACTGCTCAGTTGCAAAATGAACCCCATTGCTTATTTTGCGCGGAATGGAAGGCTGCATTTGTAAATTCCGGCTTGCATTGCAGATGATCCTCAGAATGAATATCCTGAGCCAGTGTCCGAATTTCCCGGAGATATTTGCATATGCTTGTTTTGGCTTCAATTTCCGAATTCACACATGGGACAAAATGCTGCAATTCTGTGCTGATTTGTTTTGTTAAACGGAGAATTCTTTCGATTTCTGACATATTAATTCCTTTTGTAAGGGATTTCCAAAAAATAAGATACCCGGAAAGCAGGGCTGGTGGAGCGCAGCGTAACCCACCGTTTTAATGAACAGTGAATAATGAACAATGAATAATCATGCCGGGAAAATTCCCCCTCTCTTTGGAAAAGGGGGAAGTCTGTGGGTTCGGCCTCCTTTGGAAAAGAGAGGAATTTTCATCTTTAACTGGATGGCCACTGTACAGGACAAAAATTTATGCATTATTCTGAATAATATTTAATATCTGGTAGTCATATTATTTTAGCCGGAGCTGCCGCCTTTAATA
>Ga0164315_10004296_pt1 | contig 11061 bp, 13 predicted proteins | sample GuaBasSedimGuay6_FD_113737 | JGI IMG/M metagenome (GOLD analysis project Ga0164315, IMG submission 113737) | Subseafloor sediment microbial communities from Guaymas Basin, Gulf of California, Mexico - Guay6, Core 4569-2, 0-3 cm | ecosystem: Environmental > Aquatic > Marine > Hydrothermal vents...
CAGTCATCTACGATTGGGCGGTAGTATTTATGTCTTTAAGCTATTTAAAAATTCGTCTGGGGTCATTACTGGTATTCGAACTCCTTTAAAATCCTTTCCGTTTCTTGTGATTAATATGTCACATTCCATTCTTAGCGCACTAAAATATTGTAATGAATCTTCATAATCTGAAAAATTAGAGTTAAGTCCTTTTTCAATAATTTTTTCGTCAAGTTCACATATTTTAGAAATAACCTTGAATTTCCTTAATTTATCTTTTGTTTTTTCAATTCCTTCATATTTCGTAAGAAAATAGCTAACTGTAGCATAAGACAATGCTGATACTACAATTTCAATCTTTCTTTTGTCCGCCAGGGTAGCTATTTTAGCTGATGTTAAATAAAATGGCTCACGCTCCCCTAAAAAGTCGAGCATTACGTTTGTGTCCAGAAATACGTTCATACTTATTTGTGTTTTTCTGTCATATGGTTTAAGTATTCAGACTTGTAGTCAAGGTCTGCCGGGATATTAACACCCGTAGACATACTCTTTACAAACGGAGAGATTTCAAAATCATCATCAGTATCCTTCTTGTTCTGACTTATTAAAGATTTTAAATAGGCTTCAATAATTCTTGACAAACTACGTTTATGGGAAGAAGCGTACTCTTTTGCTTGTTCAATTACAAATTTGTCAAGTTTTAAAGTTAGTTTTGTATCCATTGAATTAAATTTATACGTACAAATATACAAATTTAATCCGTAGCGCACAAATTTAATTCTAAATCTTAACTAACGCCCACATCTGTAAATAAACATTGCATTTATTTCGTATATAGTTATAAATATAAAAACAAATGCTTAAACCATCTATTATACGTTTAAGAGTAATTAACACATAATAACGACTAATTACTTCAAAAAAACACCTATCCTTGAAAATACCGTTTCAGATGCCGGATACGAAAAAAAATGAGAATGCTGAAAAATCAATCATTCTGTCGTTTTTTAATTTCAGCGGTTTCTTTCTCAAATCCCGGTTTTTCAAGTAAAGCAAACATGTTCTTTTTATATGCTTCAACACCCGGCTGATCAAATGGGTTAACTCCTAAGGCGTATCCACTTATGCCACATGCCTTTTCAAAGAAATAAATAAGCTGGCCAATGTAAAACTCGTTAATTTTAGGAATTTCAATTTTAATGTTCGGCACACCACCATCTATATGAGCAATAGATGTACCTAACTCTGCCATTTTATTAATATCCTCAAACCGTTTTCCTTCAAGATAATTTAACTTATCAAGATTTAATTCATCATGTGGTACAACAAGTTTATTTTCAGGAGCTTTTACAGAAATTACCGTTTCAAAAATATTTCGTATACCTTCTTGAATATACTGTCCCATTGAATGTAAATCAGTTGTAAAATTAACACTGGCCGGGAAAATGCCTTTATTTTCTTTCCCTTCACTTTCGCCATACAATTGTTTCCACCATTCAGAAATATAGTGCAACTTTGGATTATAATTAACCAGGATTTCAGTTGTTTTTCCTTTTTTATAAAGTGCATTTCGCACTGCAGCATATTGCTCTGCAATATTATTTTCGTAATTTATTTTACTGCTTGTACGCTCATGCATATACAGTGCTCCCCTGATAATTTCGTTAATATCAAATCCGGCAACAGCAATTGGGAAAAGACCAACCGGTGTAAGCACAGAATATCTTCCACCCACATCATCCGGAATTACAAAAGTCTTGTAATCTTCCGCATCTGCAAGTTGCCTCAAAGCACCTTTTTTCTCATCCGTAATAGCTATGATTCTTTTGCCTGCAAGCTTTTTACCATATCTGGTTTCAAGCTCATTTTTCAACACCCTGAAAGCAATTGCTGGTTCTGTTGTAGTTCCTGATTTTGAAATTACGGTTATACCCCACTCTTTTAATTTTAAAAACTGTAATAACTCCACGAGATAATCTTCACTGATGTTATGGCCTGCATATACAATTCTTGTACTACCGGAATTTGTATCATAATTAGAAAAATTATCAGAAAGTGCATCAATAACTGCTTTAGCACCCAGGTAAGATCCACCAATACCGATTACAACCATCACATCAATTTCTTTACTTATATTAGTGGCAGCATCAATAATCTCCTGTTTATTACTGATTTCATTGGGTAAATCAACCCAACCAAGGAAATCATTTCCTGCTCCGGTTTTCTCGTGAAGATTCTTGTTATACTTTGCAGTTAGTTTTGCATATTCGTCAATTTCGCGGCGAGAAATAAATTTTTCAAGCCCCTTGATACTCAGGCTAATTTGTTCCATGAAAGATAAATTAATTTAAACAAGCCTCAAAGGTAAAGTCTTTTCATTAATTTAACCTAATAAGTTATTGGATAAAGTTCAATTTATGTCCGCAAACCTTTGCGAACAAAAAAAAAGAAGCGACCAAATTAATAGCCGCTTCAAAGATTTAAATTATTGCAATCAGCAACGCATCATATCCCTTTATCTGTTCAATCGGGCATGCTCAACACTATGCTCAACACTATGCTGAGGCTTTAAGCCCGTGATCATAAAATAATTTAAGATGATTAACATAAGCGCTGAAATAACCATTAAAGTTACTTCACCACTAGTATATTCAAATGTTAACCGGTTTGATCGTAATTTGCTAAATAACATAAATTATGGTTTTGATGAGTTGTTCCTGCATTTTACAGATAAACCATTAACGATTTTAGTTGCGTTTTATTTTATTTTTTTAACAAACTTTAACACTTTGTAGCGAATACTGCTTTTTTAGCATAAATAGTCTGACTTATACTTCGTGCCAGTAAAAATAGAATCATTGCTAACCACAAAGCGTGATTATTAAGTTTATCAACAAACAAATAATAAACAGGGAAAAATACAGTAAAAGCAGAAATTAACATGGTGTTTCTCATTGGTTTTGAAGCTGTTGTTCCAATATAAATCCCATCCCACAAAAAACCGGCAAAACTCACTAAAGGTATAATACTAACCCAAAACACATACGGTCTGGCAGAATTGATAATATTCTCATTATCTGTTAATAATTGTAAAATCACTTCTTTGAACAGAATATAAAATATAGTGAATAGCACACTTAATAAGGTACCCCAAACAAAGATTCGCGTAATCAACTTTTTTAGAAAATAATTATTTCCTGCACCATAGTATTTTCCTGCAAGTGCTTCAGCTGAATAAGCAAACCCATCCATTATAAATGAAAATAAAAGTAAATATTGTAGCAAAATTGTATTAACAGCTAATACCTGATCACTGATAGAGGCACTTTCCTTTGTGAAAAAAGAAAATACCAATATCAGAATAAACGTTCGAATAAAAATATCTTTGTTGACCCTAAAAAACTCTTTCAGTAAATCAACATCAATTATTTTAAGGAAAGAATTTTTTTTAAAAAGTTTGTTGTGTTTTTGCAGCAAAAATAAAATAGCAAAAGCAAATCCTAAATACTGTGAAATTAAGGTTCCCCAGGCAACGCCGTCAGATTTTAACCCAAAACCATATACAAACATAATATTTATCAAAACATTAAACACATTAATTAATATAGCCAGTATCATGGGGGTTTTGGCATCCTGCATACCAACAAACCAACCATTTAAAGCAAACAAACCTATTGTTGCTGGTGCTGCATAAATGCGAATATAAAAATATTGAATAGCCAGAATTTTAATTTGTTCACTACCCTCAATAAAATAGAACCCTGTTTTTTGAATAGGATATTGAAAAAGAACCAATAGTAAACCAGCTATAACAGCAATTAGTAAAGAATGGGTTAAAATAGTGACCAATTTTCCTTTATCTTTTTGGCCAAAAGCTTGTGCCGTAAAACCACTGGTTCCCATCCTTAAAAAAGTAAAACTCCAATAAATAAAATTAAAAATCATACTGGCCAGTGCAATTGCACCCAGATATTTTTCTGAGTCCAAATGTCCCATTATGGCAAGATCCACCATTCCCAGCAAAGGAACGGTTATATTACTGATGATATTGGGAATTGCCAGTCGTAGAATCTCTCTATTCATCTATTTGATTTTTGACTTGCAAAAATAAAAAATATCTTATATAATATAATGGTTTTATATCTACCAAAAAGATATTATTTTCGCAAAGTGAAACTAAATATAAAAAAGACACCTATGAATTATGATTTAATCATTATAGGAAGTGGTCCCGGGGGTTATGTAGCTGCCATTAGGGCTTCTCAACTTGGAATAAAAACAGCAGTTGTGGAACGTGCAGAATTAGGTGGAATTTGCCTAAACTGGGGATGTATCCCAACAAAATCATTATTAAAAAGCGCACAGGTCTTTGAATATATCAACCATGCTGCGGATTATGGAATTGAAGTAGAAGGTGCCAAAGCTAATTTTGAAAAAATAATATCCCGCAGTCGTGATGTAGCTGCTCAAATGAGTAAAGGGATTCAATTTCTTTTTAAAAAGAATAAAATAGAACACATACAGGGTTTTGGAAAACTTATTGATAACAAAACAGTTGAAGTAACAAATCCTGAGAGAGAAAAGAAAAAATATACTGCCAAAAACTTTATTCTGGCTACTGGTGCACGCTCTAAAGAATTGCCAAACTTAAAACAAGATGGTAAAAAAATAATTGGTTACCGTGAAGCTTTAACATTACCAAAGCTACCCAAATCAATGATTGTTGTTGGTTCTGGTGCTATAGGAACTGAGTTTGCATACTTTTACAAGGCCATGGGTACGGATGTAACCATAGTTGAATTTTTACCAAATCTTGTCCCGCTTGAAGATGAAGAAGTTTCAAAAACTTTAGCCAGGAATTTTAAAAAGAAAAAAATTAAGGTAATGCTTAGTTCATCTGTTGAATCAGTTGACACCTCAGGTGGTTTAAACAAAGTAAGCATAAAAACAAAAAAAGGAGAAGAAGTGCATGAAGCTGAGATTGTACTTTCTGCAGTAGGTATTAGTCCGAATTTAGAAGGAATAGGCATTGAAGAATTAGGTATAGAAAAAGATAAAGACAAAATTAAGGTAAACGAATTTTATCAAACAAATATTGAAGGTGTTTTCGCTATTGGAGATATCGTTCATGGACCCGCATTGGCTCATGTTGCTTCGGCAGAAGGTATTACCTGTGTAGAAAAAATGGCCGGACATAATCCACAACCTGTTGATTATAAAAACATACCGGGTTGCACTTATACATCCCCTGAAGTTGCCTCGGTTGGTATAACTGAAAAACAAGCAATAGAGAAAGGTTTAGAAATCAAAGTTGGAAAGTTTCCATTCACAGCCTCAGGAAAAGCAAGCGCAGCAGGTGCCAAAGATGGCTTTGTAAAACTCATTTTTGATGCTAAATATGGTGAACTTCTGGGTGGCCATTTAATTGGTGCGAATGTTACGGAAATGATTGGTGAATTGGTAGTTGCCCGGAAACTGGAAACTACTGGAATGGAATTAATTAAAGCCATTCATCCACATCCAACTATGTCAGAAGCTATTATGGAAGCGGCGGCGGCGGCCTATGATGAAGTTATTCATATATAAAAAACAATATGTATGTGTTTTTTTGTATTTTTGTAAAAAATGACTAAACACTATCAGTTGATATGTTAATATTAGATAAGGAAAAAGCTATTGATTTTTATTCCCTAACCTGCATGTATGAATTGCATGCCATTAAGGAAAAGATAAGACTTTTTGAAAAAAAATATGGTAAAAATTTTGAGCAATTTGAACTTGCATTAAAAAAAGGAAAAGAAAATTTCGCAAAATGGGATGATTTTATGCAGTGGAAAGCTTATGAAAAAACTCATGAAAGTTTAATAAGACAAAAAGCTCAAATAAAAAATGGAGATTATAAAATATCTTGATAATTGCAAAATTGTAAAATCATATAGGATATTAGATTTAAAAACTTTTGAAACCGGATTTTATATAAAAATTTCAGTTGAATTTAATGATACTTCTCAATTATTTATCTCTGAATATATTGATGAAACTGAAAGAAACTACTCCTATCATTGGCAAGATGCTGAAAACAATTTAATCACAAGATGGAATAACGCACCATACCATAAAGATATAGAAACTTTCCCTCATCACTTACATACTAGAAAAGGTATTTTTGAAAGTTTTGATTTTACAATTATCGATATTTTGAAAGTGATTGAAAAGTCTGATAACTGAACTATGATTAAAACACATGATTTTCTCTCACTAAAATGGACAACTTAAACAACCAACAACTTCCGAACAGAAAAGAACAATTCCTAACTCATTTTGATAGGCTTGCCCCTGTTTATACAAAGTATAAAAAACGATATGCTTATTACTGGCGTGATATTACTGCCTACATCAATTACTTCCTTACAAACGATCAATCAATTCTTGATGTGGGTTGTGGAACTGGGGATACTCTTTCCAAACTAAAGGGTGGTAGAAAAGTGGGGATTGATTTTAGCGCTAATATGATCGAACAAGCTAAGTTACAGTACCCCCAAAATGAATTCCATTTAATGGATGCTGAAAAAATTAAAATAGATGAGAAATTTGATGTAGTTATCCTATCAAATGTAATTGGATATTTTGAAAACATTCAGGATATTTTACTATCATTAAAAAAAGTATGTAAACCTAACACCCGAATCATCATCACCTATTATAATGTACTTTGGGAACCATTTCTTCATTTTGGCGAATGGATAGGAATAAAAAAGAAAAGCCCAAGACAAAACTGGCTTTCCGTCCGTGATATTAAAAATTTATTATATTTAAGTGGATTTGACCCATATCGTGTTTCAAGACGAATTCTTATCCCTCTAAATATACCAATTATAAGTTATTTCTTCAATAAGATAATAGGACGTTTACCTATATTTAATATCTTCAATTTAAACTATTTTGTTTTTGCACGACCAAATCTGAAACCTGAAAAAGAATACAGTACTAGCATTGTGATTCCAGCAAGGAATGAAAGCGGAAATATTGAAAATGCCATATTGAGAATGCCTGATTTTGGGAAGCACCTGGAAATTATTTTCATAGAAGGCAATTCAACAGATGACACCTGGGAAACCATTCAAAAGATTCAAAAAAAATACGAGGGACAATATGATATAAAAATTGACAGACAGAACGGAAAAGGAAAAGGAGATGCTGTCCGTAAGGGTTATGAGATGGCTACCGGTGACATTTTGATGATTCTGGATGCTGATTTGACAGTTCCTCCTGAGGAATTACCTAAGTTTTATGATGCACTTGCTTCAGGTAAAGGAGAATTTATTAATGGTTCCAGATTGGTGTATCCAATGGATAAAAATGCTATGCGCCCCTTGAATATAATGGGGAATAAGTTTTTCAGCTTGGCATTTTCATGGATACTTGAACAACCTATTAAAGACACTCTATGTGGCACTAAAGTGATGTTTCGTAAAGATTATGAGCGACTGGCCCGCAACCGTGATTTTTTTGGAGATTTTGACCCTTTCGGAGATTTTGATTTAATTTTTGGGGCATACAAACTAAACCTAAAAATCATTGATTTACCAATTACTTATAGAGAAAGAACTTATGGGGATACGAATATTTCACGTTTTCGGCACGGTTTTATCTTGTTAAGGATGATGTTCTTTGCCATTGCTAAAATAAAATTCTGGTAAATAGTGGCTATAAGAAAACACCAATAACTGCGTTATGCTCACTTCGAAAACAGTTCATTTACGAAAGTAAACTCTCTATTTTCAAAGTTTCACAGGCCTTGTTCTTGTCGTTTTTTTAAGAGCCACTTAAGAATGAGAACATTTTCTTAGAAACATTAAATAATAAAGTTTAGAAATAAGAAACTTAATAGTTCAAATATTTTAAGAGTTGACAGATATGACTGAAAAAAAGAAGAAAGTTGATTTTAAAGATTTTTTTAAGAATACATTTTATGCTTCAGCATCAATAATTATTATTCTTGTTATTTTTAACTTGTTCTCATATTCCCATACGCGTTTTAACCAGGATTTGGAATATCAAAAGAGTGTTGAAAACAACTATGCTGTTTATGCTTTTCCCATACCGGAAAGTCTTGACTTCGCGGGTGAAAAAGTACCATTAGAAAATTTTGATGTGCGAGAAAGTCTGGATTTGGAAATTTTGAAAGTCGCATATTGGCATTCTGAAATGTTCTTGTACCTGAAAAGAGCTAATCGTGTTTTCCCTGTTGTAGAACCTATATTAAAAAAGAACGGGATTCCTGATGATTTTAAATACCTGATGGTTGCAGAAAGTGGATTGGTAAATGTAGTATCACCTGCAAAAGCGGCAGGATACTGGCAATTCATGAGTGCAACAGCCAAAGAATATGGTTTAGAAGTAAATAAAGAAGTTGATGAGCGATATCATCTAAAAAAATCAACCGAGGCAGCATGTAAATATTTAAAAAAAAGATATAAAAAATTTGGTTCATGGCCCATGGTTGCAGCTTCATATAATGCCGGTGATGGCGGAGTAAATAAATATATCAGGTACCAAAAAGTTAATTCCTATTACGATTTAGCCATGTTTACAGAAACAGGCCGTTACGTTTACCGAACATTAGCCTTTAAATTGATCATGCAAAACCCTGAAAAATACGGATTCAATTATCGTGAAAAAGATTTATATCCACAAATTCCTGTTATGGAAGTGGAAGTGGACAGTTCTATTACAGATATGATTGCCTTTTCAAAGAAATATGATATTAACTATAAAATTCTAAAAATATTTAATCCATGGCTAAGGGCTCATCAGTTAACAAACAAAACAAAAAAGAAATATATTTTAGAAATTCCGGAGAAAGGGGCTCGTTCTAAGGAATACTAATCAAGTGAATCATTAGTTAAAAACCTAAGACTTTCCTATAAGCTCTTTATTTTTTGTACCTTTGATATTATGACAAATAATTTATAGCTAAAACCAATAAAAATGCAAGTAACAGAAAAAAAACTACTTGAGATAACAAAGGTTGACAACTTCAATGCTGCTTTGGATATTGTTTTTAAAGATTATTTAAAATACAAGTTATATTTTCTAAAAAATGAAAACAATAGGTACGAAGTAAAATGGGGTATGTCTTTTGGTGAGTTTGAAAAAAAGTCACCAAAGATGCCCAATGGGACAAGCTATGAATTAGAGCAAGAGTATTATAAGTGGGAAGCCGTAATTACCGAATTAGAGTACTTTAAATCTGTGTGAAACAAATGGATGTAAACCAATTTCAAGCAGAACTAAAAACCAATCTTTCACAACTTGAATTTGTTGAACAGATTAATACCGAACAAAATTCAGCTACTTATATAAAAATAAAGGTAACTTTAAAACCCAAAGGATTTTTAAATATTTGGTATAATTCAATTAGAAGAACCCAATCATTTAGTTTGATACTTGAGAATAATAGAAAATGGGGATTAGATTTTGATAATCGTATTGGTTGGCATGAGCATCCAATTAATAATCAAGATTCACATATTTCAATTAAAAGCCATACAATTGTTAAAATAGTTAAAAAACTACAAGAAGTATGGGATCTTGTAGGCTAAAATCCTTTCCTTTCAAATAACAGCAAAAAAACTATTGCTTTTACAAAAATGTTTCTTCTAGTTCTTTTTAACTTTTTTCACTAATAATATACGGCATCAAAACTTTATTCCTGAACAGTTAAATAAATACTTGGGCTTTGCGTATCACTTTTTATCCATTTAGCTTCAGCGCCCCATTTAGTATATATACATCTTTGTTTCTTTTTAACAGAAAAAAGCACGTTGGCTGTTTTTTGATTTGACTTATTCACCCTTTTGAGTTTGTTTTCATTCAGAGCCAAAACTTTTAGCCACTCGAGAGTAAGGGCAATTTCTCCTTTAAAAACCAAATTATATTTGCTTAAATCAATATCAACCCATCCTGAGCTTCTTGTAATCGTAATCAAAATATTATTATTCAATAATTCTTCATGTGGCAAATCATTTTTAATATCACGAATATGTAAACGGAATAAACTGCTATCAAAAGCTTGTTGATGAACACGAATATGTAAATCCTGTAATTTAACAAATGAAGTTCCCAAATCAATTTTCAAGCCTATTTCATGCCCCTTTCCTCGTCGGTTGCCACCCCATCCACAAACCCCTTGCAAAGAACGACTGATAGTTCCAACTTTTTTAAAGTTGTTGCTTGGTTTTACAATAACCTCCTCAATCTGAACAAATTTCTGTTTTAGTTTTATCACATTTTCTTTATTAGAAAGTTCCTCAATTGAAAAAGTTTGCGCTTTATAGCCTATCATAGAAAACCGAACCATTAATTTGGGTGATTGCCCTTTAAGTTCTAAATTAAACTTCCCCTTTTCATTAGTAATTGTACCTATTGGTGTATTAATAATTCCAATACTTACGTATTCTAATGAATTATTGCTTGTTGAATCAATAATCTTTCCAACAATTACCTGGCTATGTATCACAATTGTATATAATAAAAATGATAATAAAATTAATAGTGCCTTCATATGTTTATTTTAATACAATAGTTTGCTAAATGGTGCTGATATAAATATTCAGTATATTTTTTGTTTTATTGATATTTTGACTATTTGTTTATCCGCTGATTTTATCATCATCGAATAAGCAAATAAACAGATCATCAATATAAAAAACGGTTTTAATCGTTCCTAAGTATAACCCAAAAATGAAACTAATCTATAATACAATGATAATAAAACCTTTAAATTTAGCTATTTTTTTGCTAATTTTGCCAATCCTAAATTTTGCACCAAACAGTTAATTACAAAACGAAACTCGTTGTATTGTTACAGAATTTTTAAAACCCTCTAAGAGGGCACATTTTTAATATTTATAAATTGAAGGAAAAAGAAGCAGAACAGATAATTGATTTTGAAGAAAACATTCATGTTTACGGTGCCCGTGAACACAATCTACGTGATATTGATGTTATTATTCCTCGAAATAAGCTGAGTGTTATTACGGGTTTAAGCGGCAGTGGAAAATCATCACTGGCTTTTGA
>Ga0164315_10004297_pt1 | contig 11057 bp, 9 predicted proteins | sample GuaBasSedimGuay6_FD_113737 | JGI IMG/M metagenome (GOLD analysis project Ga0164315, IMG submission 113737) | Subseafloor sediment microbial communities from Guaymas Basin, Gulf of California, Mexico - Guay6, Core 4569-2, 0-3 cm | ecosystem: Environmental > Aquatic > Marine > Hydrothermal vents >...
AAACTCCATCCTGATTGACTTCAAAAATATCTTCGCTCAAATTATACCTATTACGGAGATAGTTAACATCATTTAAGCGCTTGCTTTTAGCTAAAATCTGAACTCTGTAAACAATTCCTTTAGCCATAGGCTTAGTAGCAGGTGCTATTATTAAGGCATCTGCAGAAGCACTTTTAGAAACCTTTCCGCTTCCACCACCACCACTACTTTTATTCTTAGAACTAAAGTCCAAGTCGTAGATAGCAATATCGGAAGTTACTTCCTTATTAGATTGCAACGGTACAGGTTTTATTACATCTTGCTTTGTATCCTCTTCCTTTACCTTTTTAGGGCTTGATTTTTTGGATTTAGATTTAGATTTTGCTTTTCTTTTTCCAAATCCGGGGTTAATATGATATGAAAATCCTATTCCAACAAAAAACATCTGATCAAACCTAAATCCACCTCTCCAAACGTCAAGGTCATCATTAAGAACAGTCCTGAAATCTCCAACTATATTTGCTGATAAATTATTTGAAATTCGATAATCGATACCAAAACCAACAGGTACCACACCTCCACCCTTTTTATAAGTTTCGCTGATTCCTACAACATCATCACCCGACTCCCTGTAATCGCCACTTAGATTGTCTGTAAGTCCAGTATCCCATAATCCGTATCCGAGGCCTAACCATCCATAGATACTTAATTTACGATTCTTGTCATAACCCCAAAAAAGGCTGTTGAAATTGAGATAAGCCCTTAAGTTAATATCACCATAACCACCACCTAAAGAAAAGTCAACTGCTTCACCTGATCCTGCAACAGTTTTATGACTTTTCGCACATCCGTAATATCCGTTTAATCCCACAGCAAAAACTGGACTAAGATGTTTTTTAATATGCAAACTGTTTCCTATTCCTATCTCTCCTGAAAATTTCTGAAAAAAACTTGAACTGCTGGCATCGCCATAGAACTGACTTAAGCCAAAATTATAATTTACCTCCCAGTTTGAACTAAATTTACTCGAGGATTTATTTACAGATTGTGCAACAATAATTTGAGAGACAAATAGAGTTAATAGTAAAAATAGAAAGGGGATTTTTTTAGTCATCTATCAATTAAAATTATTCGCAATATTCTAAAACATAATCGTGTGCTTGTCCAAAGCCTAATTCCAGAGCTTTATTCCAGTCTTTACACGCCCCATAAAGGTCATTAAGATAATATTTAGAAACACCTCTGTTAAAATAATTCTTTACCCAGTTTGAGTAATCCATAATTTCTTTGGGCTGAAGTGATAATGCTTTATCAAAATCACCTATGGCATCCTGGTACATTCCTTTTTTACTAAAGGCATTTCCACGGAAAGCATAAAGCATAAAGTCATCAGTATCTGGATTTACACTAACTGCTTTTCTAAAATAATCTATTGCTCCCTGATAATCTGCCATTTGGTAACGAACAACACCCCAATTATAATAGTTTTGATATGTGCTATCATAATAGATATCAACTAAGCCCTCATCAATATCTACCAGATATTCTTCTGCATCGCGAATAAATGACTTAAATACATTTGATCTTACCTCCCAAAACGATCTGGTAATATTCATCTCCCATGTTTCCACGTCGGTGTAGTAATCTACTAAATATTCTTTTCTAAAAGTCTTTACAATCTGAAATCTGAAAACCTCATCTTCTCCATTCTTTATTGCATTGAGACCCCACACAAGATTCCAGTTATTAACTACTTCGCCCTTCTCAACAGCCAAAACAGCTTTCTTTATCTCATCCTCTACAACATCATCATCATCATGACTATAACCCCTGTATGTTCCCCTTGCCAAGGCATCCAAATCCACTCCCCATTTTGTATTGTATTCAAAGTCATCAGGAAGTATCTCCTGAAGTTTATCACCTCTAAAAACATAAAATTCAAATGAGTTAAATCCAGTCCAGTCTTCTTCCAAAATGGGAAACTCATACTCACCATCACGATACTTATGTATTAGAGCCATATATTGTTCTTTTCCTACCATCACCCTTCTCAATTCAAGAGTAATAATATTCTCCAGACCAAGTTCTTGTCTGGGGGTTTCCGGTTTTGATTTATTTTCATAGGACATTGGGATTCTGTCAATATTGTGGTACCAGGCTCCATTATCTTGTAAAGACCAACCTTTAATATTATTCATTTGACTTAAAACCGGACTTACAGAAGAAAAATCATCCTGACTAACCACAGATTCAAACTCACTATTCTGAGCAATTATCAGTAGAGGAGTAATAAACAGAACTAAAAACAGGTATTTTTTAAATGTTGCCAAACCAATGATATTCATAAACAAATATTTACAATGATGCATTTTGTAAATTTAAAAAAGAAAAATCGTCAAGACGTAAGCCTTTTATAAATTAATGATTTTTTTATCAACAAGACTTTAAGTCGTGTATGTTATTACATATCAAATATATAACAATTATTACACTCCTCATCTTTTAGTAAACTAAATTATCATCAACCAACAATAATCTGTTTTGCTGCTTCTAACGCATCAGTAATACCGGAGGCATCTTTTCCTCCTGCCGTTGCCAGATGCGGCTGTCCGCCTCCACCACCTTTAATGTGACCAGATATTTTTTTAATTATTTCACCTGCTTTTAGATCCCCTTTTCCAACAAGTGTATCAGACAATGCTACTACTAAGTTTACTTTTCCATTAGATTCCATAGCCAGTATCACAAAAACATCTTCATCTGAGGAGCGCAAATTCTGCGCAAGAGTTTTAGCCTGATTAACATCCAGATCAAGTTTAACAGAAATAAACTTTATTCCATTAATATCTTCTGCTTTTTCTTTTAGAGTTTTGCTCAGGTCACCTGCTTTCTCCTTCTGGAGTATATCTAGTTGCTTTTGCAGTTTATTATTTTGCTCAATCATATTTCCAACTGCAAGCAAAGTATTTGGCTGATTTTTAAACATCTGTTTAATCTCCTCCAACAAATCAAACTTTTGATTTACCAAATCTTCAGCCTTATCTCCAGTCACAGCTTCAATTCTCCTTATGCCAGCAGCAATACCGCCTTCAGAAATTATCTTAAACAAACCCAGTTCGCCTGAGGCATTTACATGAGTACCTCCACAAAGTTCAATGGAAAACTCAGGATTAAAACTAACTACCCTTACTTCGTCACCATATTTCTCACCAAACAATGCCATTGCACCAGCCGCTTCTGCTTCTTCAATGGGTACGTTTTGTTTAATATCACATATGATATTCTCTCTTATTTTCTGATTAGTTATTTTTTCAACTTCCCTAATCTCTTCATTAGTCATTTTTGAAAAATGAGAAAAGTCGAACCTTAGTCTCTGAGAATCAACAAGTGAGCCCTTTTGCTCAACATGTGAACCTAGAACTTCTCTTAAGGCAGCATGCATGATATGTGTAGCACTATGGTTTTTGGTAATTGACAAGCGCTTATTACCATCAACTTTGGCTTTAAAAATGCTCATTGGGTTTTTAGGCAACTCCTTAGCATAATGAATCCAAAGGTTATTTTCCTTTTTGGTATCGTAAATAACTATTGTTTCAGTATCAGATACTAACACCCCTTTGTCACCAACCTGGCCACCAGATTCAGCATAAAAAGGTGTTCTATCCAAAACAATCTCAAACGACTTTTTATTTTTAGTTACAACTTCACGATACTTTTGTATTCTTGCTTCAGCCACTAAATTATCATAGCCCACAAACTCCGTCTCATTTTGCTCCTTAGAAACTTCAACCCAGTCGCTGGCCTCAGTACTTGCTGCTTTCCTCGATCTTTCTTTTTGTGCTTTCAGGCCTTTATTAAATCCATCCATATCAACTTCATAGCCTTTTTCCTTGGCCATTAGTTGGGTTAAATCGATGGGGAAACCAAATGTATCGAAAAGTTCAAACGCGAAATCACCTGCAATGGTCTTTCCTTTCACACCATCAATATAATTTTCAAAACGCTTAATTCCTTGTGCTAATGTTCTTAAAAAGGAGGTCTCTTCTTCAATAATAACTTTCTCAATAAGTTGCAACTGAGTCTTTAGTTCAGGAAATACATCTGCCAAATTTTCGTTTAGAGTACTCAACATTTTTGTCATAAATGGAGCATCAAATCCTAAGAAAGTGTATCCATAGCGTACTGCTCTTCGTAGAATTCTTCTTATTACGTATCCAGCTCCAGTATTGGAAGGCAACTGACCATCAGCAATGGCAAATACTACAGCTCTCAAATGGTCTGATATTACTCTCATAGCAATATCCTTTTCATTATCCTTACCATAGGTTACATCAGCAAGTTCAGCTACTTTCTTAATAAGCGGAGTAAAAACATCGGTGTCATAATTCGATTTCACACCTTGTAGAACCATACATAAACGCTCGAAACCCATTCCGGTATCAACATGTTTGGCTTTAAGATTTTCAAGTTTCCCATTTGCAAGTCGGTTGAATTCGATAAAAACAAGGTTCCACACTTCAATAACCAATGGATGATCCTGATTTACTAATTCTGCACCACTAACTTTTGCTTTCTCTTCTTCAGATCTAATATCCACATGAATTTCTGAACATGGGCCACATGGTCCTGTTTCTCCCATTTCCCAAAAGTTATCTTTTTTAGAACCATAAAGGATTCGGTCTTCAGATATCAAAGCTTTCCAATAATTGTATGCTTCTGAATCATCTTTTAATTTATCACTTTCATCCCCTTCGAAAACCGTAACATACAAACTATTCTTGTCAATGGACACAACTTCAGTTAAATATTCCCATGCCCACTCAATTGCCTCCTTTTTAAAATAATCGCCAAAAGACCAGTTTCCAAGCATTTCAAACATAGTGTGATGATAGGTATCATGACCAACTTCTTCAAGATCATTATGTTTTCCAGAAACCCTTAGGCACTTCTGAGTGTCAGTAACTCTGGGATGTTTAATGGGGGCATTACCCAAAAACAAATCTTTGAATTGATTCATTCCTGCATTGGTAAACATCAGGGTTGGGTCGTTCTTTATTACCATGGGAGCCGATCCCACTACAGTGTGACTTTTGGATTTAAAAAAGTCCAAAAAAGTTTTTCTTATTTCAGATGACGTCATTTTCAGTCAGTTAACAATAAAATGTTTATAATTATGTTTTTTTATGGATGCAAATTTACTCGAATTAATTAATTTTGCCGCTGTTCTAAGAATTTCTTATGGCTAAGACAAAATATGCTTTCAATACAAAAACCCTTGCTTACGAGGAACTTAAGAGTAGTAATGCTCAAAGAGCCTTCCGTACTTTTTTGTTTTTGATTACTGCCCTTGCCTTTTCTATTATCCTAATTGTTCTTTCGTTTATGTTTTTTGAGTCACCCAGAGAGCGAATCATGAAAAGGGAATTGTCGCAATATGAACTTCAGAACCAATTAATGAATGGCAGACTTGACCAAATGCAGATTGTTTTGGATGAGTTAGCAGATAAAGACGATGATATTTACCGAATAATTTTTGAGGCAGAGCCAATTCCTAAAGAAATAAGACAAGCGGGTTATGGTGGAGTTGACAGATATGCAAAACTTGAAGGTTATGATAATCAAGAGCTACTTGAGGTAACATCACGTAAGTTAGATCAAATTGCAAGTCAGATTTATGTACAATCAAAATCATTTGATGAAGTTTTTGAACTAGCAAAAAATAAGGAACAAATGCTTGCGAGCATTCCTGCTATTCAACCAGTAAAAAACACCGACCTAAAACGTATTGCATCCTACTATGGTTATCGAATTGACCCAATTTACAAGGTTGAGAAATTTCATGCTGGAATTGATTTTTCTGCGCCAAAAGGAACTCCTGTTTTTTGTACTGGTGACGGAGTAGTCATAAAAACGAAAAAGTCGAGACGTGGTTATGGCAATACAATTGAAGTAGACCATGGTTATGGATACACCACATTTTATGCTCACAATAGTGAAATTCTTGCTAATAGAGGTGTAATAGTAAAACGTGGTCAAATAATTGCTAAAGTGGGAAACACTGGAAAATCTACCGCACCTCACTTACATTATGAAGTTAGAAAAAACCGTAGGGCAATAAACCCTATTTATTATTTCTTCAACGATTTAACACCTGAAGAATACGAACTTCTTCTTGACCTTTCAAAAAGACCTTCTCAATCACTTGATTAATTAATTAAATTATGACAGCCAAAGTTTATTATAAAATTGGTGAAGTGGCTGATATGTTTGATGTAAACACCTCCCTCATACGCTACTGGGAAAAAGAATTTAAAATTATTAAACCCAGGAAAAGTCAAAAAGGAACAAGACTTTTTACAAACCGTGACATTGATAATTTCAGAATTATTCATGAATTGGTTAAAACAAAAGGAATGACAATTCAGGGGGCCAGTGATTTTATTGAAAGAAATGAAAAACAAAATTCTTTTGAGAAAGTTGATGTAATTAATACTTTGCATAGAACAAAAAAAATGCTCCTGGAGATAAAAGGATATATGGAAAACAAAGATTCCGAAGCCTAATCCCGAAACCTCTTTTTTCTTACTTTTACACCAAAATTTACTTTTGCACAAGAGAGTAATACTATTGATATTATCTTTTATTTTTTTTGGGAACCTAACGTTCAGCCAAGAAAGTGGTACACCTGCCGAAAGTCGTAAAAAAAACCTAAAACATCTTTTGGATTATCGGTATCGTGGTGGTTTTCATTCATTTGAACGTTTGTTTTTAAAAACAGTAGAATATCCTGAATACACTAAGAAACAATGTGTTGTTGGAATGACGATAGTTCGTTTTGAAGTTGATTGCGAGGGTGAAATTAAAAATCTTGTAATTAAAAATCCAATGAGGTGGGGGCTTGATCAACAAATTGAAGCTTTTTTTCAGGCAACAGTTGGAAACTGGAACAAGTGTGACGATGAAAAGTATACTCGATTTGAAATACCAATACAATTTACAATAAATGAAACCGAGACAAATAGCATAGATGCGATGTTAGTTTATCAAGAAGAACTAACAGGCTACACCTGCAAATCAGATGATTACTTCAGAGAAAAACTTGATAAGGCAATAGAGAAAAACAGCAAAAAGAAAGCCATTAAATACGTTAGTGAGCTTATTAGAAGAAATCCATATGATGCAGCCCTTTATACTTTACGGACTGAATTGGTTGAGGGGAAGAAGAAGTAAACTATTCTAAAAATATGTTAGAATCCATAACACAAGTCGACACTAATTTGTTCTTGCTTATTAATCAAGCAAATAATAGTTTTCTTGACTCAGTTATGTATTATGCAAGTTCAAAATTATTTTGGATTCCACTTTATATTTTGTTTATTGTATTAATTGGAATCAAATATAAATGGAAAGCAATAATAGCCATCATCTTTGTGGTAATTGCTGTTGGAATTGCTGACCTTACTTCAGTTCATCTTTTTAAAAATGTTTTCCAACGACTAAGACCTTGTTATGAACCGGCCCTCACTCCTATTATCAACAATATTGTTGGTTGTGGTGGTAAATATGGTTTTGTTTCTTCTCATGCTGCAAATAGTTTTGCAATAGTGATAATGATTATTAAACTTATTGGAGATAAACACAAATGGGTTAATTGGCTGATGCCACTTTGGGGAGTATTAATTTTGTACAGTCGAATATATCTTGGCAAACACTATCCTGCTGATGTTATTGTAGGGGCAATTTTAGGTATGATAATAGGCTGGATAATTTATTTGGCTTTTGAGAAAACCCTTAAATTCATATCAGACAATTCTAATAATGATGGTACTTCTTTTCTTCATTCCCAATAATGAGGCTGCATTACCTTTATTAATAGCAATCTCTAACATACCATTACTGGCAAATAAAGCAACTATCTCTCCAGGGCGAACATCTGAATACGAATCGCTAATAAGTTTTATTTCATAGGAATTAAATAGAATTTCGAATTTTTTACCTTTGATAAATTTACTAAACAAATCAAATGAAATATTTGTAAAAAGATTCTCAAAATTATCAATGTAAGTAACAATTCCTTTGATTCCATTTTTATCGGCAGACGGTTCAAACAAAATCATATTAACCAATTCTGATTTCGGATCACCAAGTTCATCAATTGGTTTTCCTTCTGCCAAATGAGTCGCAGCCTTAACAAATCTGTCGCGCGAAGAAAATGTATTTACAGACGAATCCAGCAAAACATCCAGTTCAACAATTTTGTCAGGTTTTTTATCAAAAATCATTGAAAATATTCCGTTATCGGTACCAATAAAATACTGTTTGTCGTAATAAACGATAGTATGTGAATGTTTTATTGACTCCTCAGTACTAATTCCGATAATGTGAACTGTACCTTCAGGGAAACTAGGATAAGTATTTTTAACAATAAAAGCCGCCTCAACAATATCAAAAGCCTTAATGCTGTGGCTAATATCAACAATATTTGCTTTTGGCAAATACTTGTAAATCATACCCTTGACAGATGCCTGATAAAAATCTGTGTATCCCCAATCACTGGTTAAGGTTATAATTCCCATTATTTTTTGTTGCTATTATAAAATAAATTAATGCTCTAATTGTCGATTTTCAAAATTATAAAATTTGAGCATGTCATGCCCTTATTTTTAATAATTTTGGAAACATAATTAAATTATCATTTTATGGGTGAAACAGTAATTCAGATTGATATCGGAAATCCAATTGAGATATATGGTGTTGGTGATAAATATTTGAACATCATAAAAGAGTTGTTCCCTAAACTTAAGATAATTGCCCGTGGCGATCTTGTTAAATTAATTGGCGACAAAAAGGAGATTGATACTTTTGAAAAACGTTTCGACTTATTATTACTCCAATTCGACAAATTTGGCAAAGTAACAGAGGATTCCATAAAAGCGATAATGGGTGAAGAATCATTAGTTGAGAAGTCAGGTAAAAAAAATGGTGATGATATTTTGGTTTTTGGGAGGCATGGTAAAATAATAAGAGCCCTTACTGTAAACCAGAAAAAAATGGTTGAAAAAAGTGCCAACAGCGATTTGTTATTTGCCATTGGACCTGCAGGTACTGGTAAAACTTACACGGCTGTTGCACTTGCAGTTCGAGCGTTAAAAAATAAAGAGATAAGAAAAATAATCCTTACCCGTCCTGCAATTGAGGCTGGAGAAAGTTTAGGTTTTCTTCCAGGTGATATGAAGGAAAAACTCGACCCATACATGCAACCTCTTTATGATGCTTTACGAGATATGCTACCCATTCAAAAATTCCTTTCTTATCTTGAAGATGAAACAATAGAAATTGCACCACTTGCTTTTATGAGAGGCAGAACATTAAGTAATGCATATGCCATTCTGGATGAGGCACAAAATGCATCTGAAAGTCAGCTTAAAATGTTTCTTACTCGTATGGGCAAAAATTCAAAATTTATTGTAACAGGTGACATTACACAAGTTGATCTTCCAAAAAATAAAAAATCAGGTATTGTACAAGCATCCAGAATATTAAAAAATATTAAAGGGGTTGAGTTTATTTATTTAGATGGAAGAGATGTTGTAAGGCATAAACTTGTAACCGACATAATTAATGCATACGAAAAAGAATAAAAAAAAATTAATAGAATAGGTCAATAAAAATATAAAATCATGAGCGAAGCAATTACCAGAACAGATTTTGAATTCCCAGGACAAAAAAACGTTTACCACGGAAAAGTAAGAGACGTTTACAATATTAATGATGAACTATTAGTAATGGTTGCCAGCGACCGTATTTCGGCTTTCGATGTTGTTCTGCCTAGAGCAATTCCTTTTAAAGGACAGGTGCTAAACCAAATTGCAGAAAAATTCCTTGATGCTACCAGAGACATCGTCCCTAACTGGAAAATTGCAACACCTGATCCGATGGTTACTATTGGTAAATATTGTAATCCATTTCCTATTGAAATGATCATAAGAGGATACCTTACAGGTAGTTCATGGAGAACTTACAAATCGGGGGCTAGAGCCATTTGTGGAGTTCCTGTTGCTGAAGGTTTGAGAGAGCATGAACGATTTGCAGAACCTATTGTAACGCCTACAACAAAAGCCACAGAGGGTCATGATGAAGATATTTCCAAAGAGGAAATTCTAAAGCAAGGATTGGTATCGGCTGAAGATTATGAAAAGTTGGAAGATTTTACTCGTAAACTTTTCCAAAGAGGAACGGAAATTGCTGCCGAAAAAGGGCTTATTCTTGTGGACACTAAATACGAATTTGGAAAAGTAGGTGATCAGATTTATTTGATTGATGAAATTCACACACCCGACTCATCACGTTACTTTTATGCAGATAAATATGAAGATCTATTTGCCAAAGGTGAACAGCAAAAGCAACTCTCAAAAGAGTTTGTGAGAGAATGGCTCATGGAAAATGGATTTCAGGGAAAGGAAGGTCAGAAAATTCCTGAAATGACAGATGAATTCATAGAAAGTGTTTCTGAAAGATATATTGAACTATTTGAAATGATTACTGGCGAAAAGTTCAAGAAAATACCTACAGAGGTGGTAATTAAGAGGATAGAAGAAAATATTAATACTTTTTTGAAGAAAAGGGAGTAGGATTAATCAGATTGTCATTTCGAGTGAAGCAGAGCGAAATCGAGAAATCTCCTATGAGAAAGGGTTTGTCCAGAGGAAATTTCTCCATGCGTAGCATCCGTTGCTCTACTGCTACTTAGTCGAAAAGACAATTTAGTTTGGGGAAAGTAGTTTGGATAAAAAAATACACTTAAGACAGACCTAACTTTTTTAATGAACTGCGGCAAGCAGGCTTAAAAGCATTTTGGATTTGCTTTCATCACCATTTAACTTAACCTCTTGAGAAACTTCAATTAACAAGCGTTTGATGATTGTTTTATTGGAGCAAGGAATAAAATGTGAATTCTCAGGTTTAACATTCATTTGAAGCACAAAACTTTCTATTTCATTACGAGTAAACACTGCACCTTTATTCATTGCGTTAAGATAAAATAAGACCTCATCCTTAGAACTGTCATCTGATGACCT
>Ga0164315_10004298_pt1 | contig 11056 bp, 10 predicted proteins | sample GuaBasSedimGuay6_FD_113737 | JGI IMG/M metagenome (GOLD analysis project Ga0164315, IMG submission 113737) | Subseafloor sediment microbial communities from Guaymas Basin, Gulf of California, Mexico - Guay6, Core 4569-2, 0-3 cm | ecosystem: Environmental > Aquatic > Marine > Hydrothermal vents...
AAGCCGGGTCGCTTCAAACCTGAAGATATGGCCGGCGAGGGGCTCTGGCGTACCGATCTTGAGACGAACGAGACGAAGCTTTTGGTTCCTTTCTCCGAGTTTGCGGAGAAGATGGCGGACCCTGGGTTTTACGACGGTGGCGTGTTTTACCTGTTCCACACCAAGATCAACCTGCAAAATGACAAAATCATGCAGGTGGTTCGTTACCACAAGGGTGATGATACGAATTCACGCAACCCGTCGCTTTTTACCTTCGACACGGATGGCAGCAATATCAAGCAGTGCTTTACCCGTGAACAATGGAGCCACAAGGGTGATAACAGTGGGGCAGGTAATCACCCCAACTGGCACCCGGATGGGCGACACATTGTCATGAATTGCGTGCCGAAGTGGATCGGCAACAATGAATCACGCATCTGCCAGTTTAAATACGATGGCAGTGACTTCAGGGTGGTGGTTAAAGACCATATCGGTGGTGGACACCCCACGATACACCCGGGAGAGCGCTACGCGGTCACCGACGCCTATACAAAAGAGACCTATACAGTAGGCCCCGACTTTGAAATACCGCTGCGCCTGTTCGATCTGAAAACCCGTGAAGAACATACGCTACTAAAAATGCCGACCGATGTCGGTGGTGGTGGCAAGCCCAAAACGGACCTTGATCGGAAAATTGGCGGAAGTCCACATAAACTAGACCCACACCCTGCATGGAACCGGGACTACACCAAGATGTGCCTGAATGGTGCACCTGAAAAACGTCGCCAGGTTTTTGTTGCTGATTTGGAAAGTATCATTGGGACATTGGAGGGCGGAGGCTCATGAAAAGATTATTAGTAACTGTTGTGTTCATCACGTTGTTTGCAACAGCATGCTCAGAGTCAGTTGAAGTCACTGCTGATGTTGCGATACCACAAACTGTCGAGACCACCAGTGATGTTGAAGCACCCAAAAATGTCGAGACCACCAGCAAACCCAACATCCTGCTGGTGATGGTCGACGACATGGGCTTTTCCGACATTGGCCCCTATGGCAGCGAGATTCAGACACCGAACCTGGATACGCTGGCAGAGGAGGGTATGCGTTTCAACAATTTCCATAATACCGCAAAGTGTTTTCCAACCCGGGCCGCCCTGATGACCGGGCAATTTGCGCAACGTGTTGGTATGAGCGAAAGCAACCTTGTTTTCAAGAATTACGTCACATTTGGTGATGTCCTGCGCTCAGCCGGTTATAAAACCCTGATGGTGGGTAAACACCATGCCGTGGATAACCCCTACGATATGGGCTTTGACCATTACTGGGGTATGCGTGACGGTGCCGCCAACCATTTCAACCCGGGTGTCCAGCGCCCTGGCGAGCCTGCACCGGCACATAAACCCAACAAGGTCCGGGTTTTCTGCTTTGATGCAAAATGCCTGTCACCCTGGACGCCTGACAGCAAAACCTATTACAGCACGGACACCTTCACTGACTGGGCTATTGAGTTGCTGGGTCGGCATGAATCGGAAGATGATGACCAGCCCTTCTTTATGTACCTGGCCTATACGGCCCCGCATGACCCTATCCAGGCCTGGCCGAAAGATATCGCGAAATACGAAGGTAATTATGACGTCGGCTATGAAGCCATCGCCAAAGCGCGTTATGAGCGCCAACTCGAGATTGGCATTATCAACAAGGATACCCATATACGTTCCGAACCCATGCATCAATCATGGGATGAGTTAAGCGCCCGGGAGAAGGCCGACCAGGCCAGGGTGATGGCTGTTTATAGCGCCATGATCGACAGTATCGATCAGAATCTTGGCCGTATTTTTGCCCATCTGGAAGAAACGGGAGAGCTGGATAATACGCTGATCATGTTCCTGGCAGACAATGGCGCCTCCGCTGAAGGCAACGATGTAGGTGACGGTGAAATTGGGGCAATTGATCGGTATTCAGCCACTGGGGGCCATTGGGCGAATGTGTCAAATGTACCTTTCAAATCTTATAAAAATTCAAGCTTCGAAGGTGGTACAAACACACCGTTCATCGCCAGGTGGCCGGGTGTCATTCCAGCCGGTGGTGATGTGAATGAAACCTCTGCCCATCTCGTGGATATCATGTCAACCCTGGTCGATATTTCGGGTGCCACCTATCCGGAGGCTTCCAGGGGCGAAAATGTGGGTGACATGGACGGTATCAGCCTGTTGCCGGCCTTCAGGAACGGCACCATTGAACGAGATAAACCCATTTTCTTTGAATGGCAGGATGGCAAAGCGGTCATCGACGGGAACTGGAAGCTGGTGATCCAGGGGGTCTCTGAAAAGAGGCAGAAATCAGGCTTGTGGAATTTTTCTTCGCAGAAATGGGAATTGTATGATCTTGGCAAAGATAGAACAGAGACCAACAATCTGGCCGCCAGTCATCCTGAAAAACTCGCGGAGATGATCGAAAAATATGACAGTTGGTGGGCTGGTGTTGAGCCAGGCATCGTATATGTAGAAAAATAGCGGAGCCTTAAGTGTTAAAGATCGCTTTAATATAATGATCATAAGGAAAAGGGGATACAGAATGTGGCCCCTGAAGGGAATCGATTATTGAACAATATCGTTACGGGTACGAGTGGCGACTTTCGTCTAAGCCAGGGTAGCCTTCACAATTCCCGCTGGCAGCTGCCGGCCAGCAAGCTCTTGGCTTTTACCTTGTCACCAAACTCGACCACGGCAATGGGCAGGCTGGGTTCGTCGTCAGTAACTCATTTCTTCTCTAAACTAAATCCGTTTGGCTCGACAACAGTCAACTCGTAACGGGTTGTTCTGCCACCACCAGGTAGCGGCATGATAATCCCCTTGGCAACCAGATCTGAAAGATCACGACTCGCTGTTCGATTGGGACACTTGGTGATCGCTTCATATTTTTTTGTCGTTATCCCGCCTTCAAAGCCCTTGCGACCTTCAGCAAATACACGCGACACCATCCTGGCTTGCCGGTCATTCAGCCGATCGTCATAGGCTTCGTAGAAGCGTGTCTTGGCCAATACAAAGTCCACTTCTTCCCGGGCAATTTCCTGTGCATTGATGACCCTGTCAGCAAAGTAATCGAGCCAAACTTTAACATCCAGGCTTCCACGGCTCGCTTTCTCCAGTTGCAGGTAATAGGATTTTTTGTCTCCCTCTATCGCCGTGGCAAGACAAGCCGTGGTCGGATAGCCGAGAGACCGCGAAAGTGCATGGTCAGCAATCGCCCTGCCAACTCGCCCATTACCATCGTCAAAGGGATGAATCACCTCGAACCAAAGATGGGCAATCCCTGTTCGGGCAATCCCGGACATCTTCTTGTCCCCATTCAAGGGGCTGGTCTGGTTGTACCAGTCGATGAACCTCGCCATTTCATCAGGCACCTGAGTTGCTGGTGGGGCTTCATAGTGAACTTTTTCCCGCCCGTAAGGCCCGCTAACTATCTGCATTGGTGAAGGATCGTTGCGATATATACCTCGTAGAATAGACGTGTAGCGCTGCTCGGGAACCGCCATGGATTGCCAATTACCCAGCAGATCATGTGTCAGGGATGTTTGCCAGTTCTTGCGAACGTCCACCAGCAGTGAAGCAGCCCCTGCCGCCTTCTGGTCTGAGTTATCCGGTAGCACATTCGATGTAATCAAAGAGAGTAAAGATGACCTGACCGAATCTCTATCCAGATCCTCGCCCTCAATGGCGCTGGTCTTGATGGCCTCGGAAAGCATCAAATCGATCGTGGCGTCCTCTTGAGACGCCATTGGCAGAGCCTCAAAGCGGCCGGCCAGACGCTCTGAGTTTATGCGAAATTCAAGTTCCCGGTCTTCGAGCGCACGCTTGTCATAGCGGAAATCTGGCCAGCCAGGTTGTTGCCATATCCATCTCATGGCGCGATTCTAGCACCTATTCACGCCACATTCCATATGATTTATGGCGCGAATATAGGCCTTAATCACGCCACAAATCGTGGGAGAACCGTGACACCCACGACTCATCATGAGGAGAACCGTGACACCCACGACTCATCATATTACCCAGGAGAACCGTGACACCCACGACTCATCATATTACCTACAAGAATTCGTACCAATTGCCATATTGATCATGCCTAGAAGAGTTTATGCTTTTCATGGTTTTGACTTTTTTTAAGATCAGTGAAATAATGTGGATATATATAGCTATACCTATCCACATAAATGAGAGCATAATGAGAACTGTTCAAATGACACTTGATGATGATTTGATTAGGGAAGTCGATCGGTTGGTTAAGCGACTCGATACAAATCGATCAGCATTTACACGGGATGCGCTTCGTAATGCGCTTTTAAATTACCGAACTGATCAACTGGAAAACCAGCATCGAAAGGGCTACCAACAACGGCCGGTTTCAGGTGACGAGTTCAAAGATTGGGAAGATGAGCAGGTCTGGGATACTGAATGAAACGAGGTGAAATACGCTGGTATAAGTTCACCCGACCGGATAAAAAAAGACCGGTTCTTATCCTCACGCGAGATTCTGTGCTGGAATATTTGGGTGAGGTCACCATAGCACCTGTCACAACAACCATTCGTGATATACCCTCAGAGGTGTTTCTGTCATCAACTGAAGGCATGCCAAGAGATTGTGCAATCAACTGTGATCATATCCAAACGGTCGCAAAAGCTAAAATCGGCAAACTCATCAGTTCAATGTCATCAAAAAAAATGGCGCAGGTTGGGAAAGCTATCAGTTTTGCGTTGGATATTTAATTGCGGTTGTCTCCTCTGTCAGTTCGTTTGTTTATTCAAAAAACCAGTATAGTTCAGCAACTTTTTTATATAAAAGTTCTATGCAGTTTACTGATATGCAAGATGCGTTTTTCATCAATACCGGCTTCCCTTGCCAGCTCTGACCAGCGCGATACGGCTTGCTGTACCTGCTTAATGATCTTTTTAGGATTTTTTACATCAGCAGCTCCTGCAGACGTTAACAAATCCTCTATCAAAAAGTCATCTCGCTTTCCATTACAACTCATTTGATGACTTTCAATAAAGGGGTTGCCCGGCTTGTAGCTGAAGCAAAGATCATACGCTGGCGCTAACTGCCAGCTACCGTCACCAAACATTAAAAAAGCATGGTTCTTTGTGTGATCGTCCTGGTTACGTGCACAAATATTAAACACCATTCTACGGTACATTTCGATCAAATCAGATGGTGGCAAGCCAAGCTCTCTAATCGTTTGAAATAGTCGCTCATACCCTACTTGCCCAGGCGGGTCACGATCAACATGCATCATGCCAGCAAATGTGACCACATGTATTTTTGTATTTCCATCAACGCGATCAAAACGCCGAGTCATAAAATGTGAATACTCATTATCGTGTAGTAAACGACACTCCATCATGGTAATTCCTGCCTCATATGCCATCTCGCTGTAGGCATACTCAATGCGGCCGATTTGTTTACTGCTTGCATGTTCTTCATTGTCTGTTTCATCAAATTTGAGTAGCCAATGGACATAGCCCTCAGGAACATTTGCCTGTCCAGACAGTACATCGCTGGTGTCATCATTCACGGCGATCACCGCTTTTGCTTTCGCGCCACCCGCACTAGTCCCAACTGTCACCAGCGTTTCGATACCGTCATCAATATTCGTACTTATTTGTTGTCCTTCTTCCAGTACACGTTTAGCAACATCCGCCAAGTCGCCAACTTGCAGTGCAATGGGCTCGTTTAAATCCCGGGATTCTAAGTCAGGTTGGAACTCCAGTGCACCCATGCCACGCGTATTCACATAACATAGCCGCTCCAAAGGATTCAGATCATCGATGCGTCGGCCATGATTAGCCAGGTAGGTATCTAAGAGTCGGTTACCAAATTTCTCTGGCAGACAGTCAGCAATAAATCCTGGCAATCCTTTGAAGGTATTTGTGTCTACCAACTCTGGAAACTCAAAGACCCGTGTATCAAGAGGTACCTTGAGTGGACTAACGGCTAAACCGCTTCGCAGAAACTCAGGAGCATATTGAAAGCTCGCCAACATCCTTTCCTTATTCCACGATAAAGCACCAACCAGTTGCCCCCATAAATGCACTGAAATAGTATCCATTGGTTAGCTCTCTGTCTTGCGCCGCCCCATCATTCTTGCCAATGGTTTATCTAAGTGAACCTGTGCACTCGCGGTTGTTTTGTTTAACCGTTCCAACGGAGATTTTTGAGGTTGCTCAAGCAGTGATAATAACCACTCTGTATCACCAAGTACTCGTGTTACTCGAATCAATGTCGATAGCTTCGTGTCCCCACCAGACATGATAGCGGTTACGGTGTTCTGGTTAATTCCAGCCAGTTTTGCGAGCTCTTTCTTTTTGAGCCCAGCTTGCTTCATTTTTGCTTCAATATGGACACTGATTTGCTGGAGAAGTGTGTTTATCGGTGCAGTAGCTTTAATATTCATAGTTTAATATGATTAAGTCATCAATTATTACAATTAATCATAGTATAGCATGATAAATAACATTATCACCGCCTATCTATCTTAAATCATATTTAAATATGATTATATAAGCGTATATCTTATTAAATCATAGTAAACCATGATTAATTTAATGTGCATAAATGGTCCGTGCGCAGGCCACTATACCTATTCAGCGTGTTGCCAATGCCCCCAGGCATCATATATCTGCTGACGGAAGTTCAAGGAATCTCCTCGAACCCATCCTCAAACACAGGGTCGGGCAATGACACGACGATGTCAAAAGACGACGGTGAACCGCAATTACCTGCCGCGTCGATTGCACGAACGCTGAACGTGGTAGTCCCGGCAGGCAATGGGCCAAGTGACATGAAATTGTCCGCCGTGTCGATCTGGCAATCTGCCGCACCAGAGATGCTCGTACTGTACCCGGCAATTGGTGCAACATCACTCGTGGCACTCCAGGCAAGATACGGTGTATTGTCACCCTGTTCAACACCGTCACTGATCACCTCACCACCAGCGAGCGATGTGGGTGTCGCGGCTTTTGGTAGGATGAGATGTGGGTGTCGCGGCTTTTGGCGGCTTTTCCGTCGCGGCTTTTCCGTATGGTCAAAAGCATTCCAGGTATGTGGAAGATCAACCGACTGCCATTGGTTCTTATTCTGAGCCAGTTTAATATCTTTGGTGCTGTACTCAAGGTAGTCCCAGTCAGCTGGAATTAGTCAGGTCTGGACATGAGGTTTAACACTCAGATTTCGAGTCGTTTCAGGTTCGACCCAACCCGTTTGCTGAAGGCAAGCAACGAGCATCAAGGCCTCTGTTAGGCCCAGAAATTTTCGGATCAATTTGTTGAAAATTGATCTTGATTTCATACCAAAATTTCTGACAGGTCTGCCACAAATACACGCCGTGTTCCGTTCAGCACGCCGTTAATGGCCACACGGGTATATGAGCTGCGATCCCAAGCCGGGTGAAGATCGACCCGCATGGACTTGGCTTTGTTCATATCGTCATCAAAGAACCTTGAAACCGAATCCATACGAACCAGCGATTGTCTTTGGTCCTTTTCGAGATCGGTAAAATGCAGCGGTACTGTGCCATCACCGAATGCATCGGCTTCACGCGGATAGACATCACTGATCATGTATCGCCCACCCGGATGTATGGAAGGGTGGCCATGGTTGGCAGGGACCTCGGTGAGTTTCTTCAGACCGGTACCGTCATAACGCGCCTGGACGTACATCCAGCCATCGCCGTCGATATCCAGGTTCATCATCACATGCTCCCCGTCCGGGTGCCAGTTGGGGTGGTTACCACCCTTGTCGGCCCATTCCGATGCCGGTATTGCGGTCCGGATATCGTTGCCGTCGCGCGTCATCGTGATCAGCATGGGACGGCGTTTGCCATCGCTATAGGCCATATAGCGAACCACTACCATGATGCGCTCGGAACTCGCGTTCCACTTGACGTGAAAACCGTAAAAATCACCGGGGCCATAACGGCTGACATCAATCTTCGGGGTCGCTTCATCAACGATGCGCTGGTATGAGGCCACCATCCGGCTTTCACCAGTCTGGGTGTTGGTGACAAAGACACCATCATCATCCACCAGGCCCTTGTTGACTGGAACAGTCTCCTTGGGGACCACCACGCCATAGCCCGCCTGGGTCGCGCCGATACGGCGCAAACAGGTACTGGCTGCCCACTGGCCATCCGGTGAAACCGAGTAAACCGTGCCATCGAGCTTCTGTTTTGACCCGGTTACCGGGTCCATCTTGATCCCAAACGGCATCCAGGTATCTGGATTGATATCGTTGAAAAACAGTTCCTGATCGGTGGCGCCCCACTGTACCTGGGCGCCGAGTTGGGTATCCCAGCCAATGGTCTCGGCGATGACCTTTTGTTCACCCGTGGTCAGGTCAACAAGGACGATTTCCGCTGACTCTCCGGGAAGTGGGGGTCGATCTTCACGTGGTAAGCGTGTCAGTCCCAGGTAGCGGCCTGACGGACTGAAGGGTGAGCTCAGATGAAAGCGGTGAATACAGCAGTCCAGATCGGGTGTGACACACCATATCGGAACTTTCGGGTCAAAATCCGTATAGCGTGGAAACACGCTGTCCAGATGATATCCCGGGCCGGTCAGCTTTGAGCCAGGGTCAGTGGTACCGGGAGTGCCTTTGGCCCCGATTGAACCATCATTCGGGTCTGCACAGCCACTCACTGCAAGTGTGGAAGCCATCGCGGACATTGCCTTTAAGAAATCACGTCGCTGCATTGAGATTCATTCCGTTTTATCATTCAGTTTGCTTGTACATTATCAGCATTTGGTATGGAATCTGCTGATATGATTGCCATCAACAGGGTGACCGTAGCATAATTGTGCCACCGATGGCATAAGCACCGTCAAATCCATCGTAATTGCCTCTGTGTGCTATGAGATTAGTACGAGGAAGTACGAAGAAGGGGTGGCTATCGAGGACAATTCCGGCCAGGTGCTCCCACAAATGAGCTGACGGATTTAAGGAAAAGTGTTAATATTTTTTCAGCTGGTTCTGTTTGAAACGACGAGCAACAAGCAAAGCAACTAGCGGCAAGTTTCGTTTGACAGAGGGAAGGATCATGAACAAGCGCGTTTTAACAACTGCTTTGGCCAGTTTTGTTTTCAGTTTTGCGGCCGTGTCTCAGGCCGAGTTGATCGACCGGGGAAAAGGTCTGATCTACGACACTGTGCTTGATATCACCTGGCTGCAGAACGCCAACCTGGCGGATAATGACGATTTTGGTGTGCTCGGCGTAGGACCCGACGGGCAAATGATGTACGCGACGGCTGAAGACTTCATCGAAGCACTGAATTCCGCCAACTATAAGGGCTTCAACGGTTGGCGGTTGCCTGCAATTCTGCCTCAGGAAGGGGGCGTTTATAATGACGCTGAAGAGGTTGACGGTAGCGCAGACTCTGTTTACAACGTGACCCTTCCCGGGACCATGTACGCAGGCAGCACGCAAAGTGAATTCGCCCATCTTCACTTTACGACGCTTGGCAACGAGAGTATCTGGACAACCAGCGGTAGCGAAAACCCAAACTGTTTCTCCGGTGACTGTTTGAACAATGAGGGCCCGTTCTTCAATATTTACGACAATGATCAGGAAGACTCCGGATACTGGTCAGGAAGCCCAATGCCGCAGTCGGATGATCAATGGGTTTTCTTCTTCAATTGCGGTGCACAATGCCATCAATCCAATGATAGTGAGATGTTTGTGTGGCCGGTTCTGGATGGTGATGTCGCTATTACCGCCACGTCTGTACCGATGATTTCGATGTGGGCGGTATGGTTGTTGGTGGGTATGCTGGCCGTGACGAGCATGGTGTTGATTCGTCGTAATTCTCAGACTTAGAATCAATCACTGCACACATCGGGAGATGCAATGGTAGCAGGGCGTGTCTTTGATAAAGACCTCTCGCCCCCCGTTTGAACCGGACACAAGTTGCTGCGCTCAGGAAAAAATCACCAGGGCCAGCGCTATCGCCGCCGGTAAAGCCTGCACAAAGAGTATTTTTCTCGTGGCCGTCAGACCACCAAAGATACCGGCGATTAACACACACGCCAGGAAAAAGATCTTGATTGAGCCACCAGCCTCTCCGAGACTCAAACCCCAGATCAACCCTGCTGCCAGGAAGCCATTGTATAGCCCCTGGTTCATTGCCAGCGTTTTTGAAGCAGTGGCGGATTCCAACGTGTGGCCAAAAGTTTTCAGCCCTTTCGGTTTATCCCATAGGAACATTTCCAGGATCAGAAAATAGATATGAAAAAGGGCGATCAACGCAATCAGAATATTTGCAAATAATGCCATTGTATTTCCCCAACAAGTGTAGAGCTATTCAATTTACCTGTCATATCGAGTACTCGCAAAACAACTTTATACTGTGGATACTGAATGACTTTATGTCTGGATGATCAGCTACCTTTCTGGCCTTCCATTGACGCAGGACTAACCAGGGTTTTCTTCCAGAATTCGAGAGCCCGTCTTTTTGCCAGTGCCAGCAGGCTGTCTTCGGGATAGTCACCGTTTTCATCCAGTTCACCGGTAGGAATACCCGTGAGAATTTGCAGAGCGTCCTGAATGCGTTCTACCGAATAGATATGGAAACGGTCCTCAACGCAGGCCAAAACCACATCCTGACGCAACATCAGGTCGCCTGCATTCGATGTCGGAATAATAACACCCTGTTCCCCCGTTAGTCTGGTGGCATTGCAAGTGTCGAAAAACCCCTCGATTTTTTCATTGACACCACCAATGGCCTGTACGCGACCATGCTGGTCTATGGCACCGGTCATGGCGATAGATTGCTTGAGAGGAATACCGGTCAACGCGCTCAGCAGGCAGCAGATCTCGGCGCCCGATGCTGAATCGCCGTCGATGCCACCGTAGCTCTGTTCGAAGGTAACAGACGCGCTGAATGCAAGTGGATGGTCAGTCCGTAACAGGTGTCGGATCAGGCCACCAAGTATCTGAAAACCCTTGGTGTGAATGGCCCCCGACAGTGCCGCGTGGTCTTCAATATTGATGACGCCAGCGGTGCCGGCTCCAATCGTTGCGGTAATG
>Ga0164315_10004299_pt1 | contig 11055 bp, 12 predicted proteins | sample GuaBasSedimGuay6_FD_113737 | JGI IMG/M metagenome (GOLD analysis project Ga0164315, IMG submission 113737) | Subseafloor sediment microbial communities from Guaymas Basin, Gulf of California, Mexico - Guay6, Core 4569-2, 0-3 cm | ecosystem: Environmental > Aquatic > Marine > Hydrothermal vents...
CCATTGATAATTTATGGCTAACTCTGGCTGAAATAGATTCGGTACAAAATACTGATGGCTTCGTAGAACGGTGGAGACTTGAAAATACCACCTATCTTGATTCTGACTATTGGATAATGGGTATTGGTAGCCAGGCAGGAGTTCTCAATAGCGGAACACCAGTTTTTGGCGGACTGTGTGGAGCATCTACTTTACTTTGTGAAAAGGAAAATAATCAAATAATTTATCAGGAGCCACTCTATGAAACGTGCTTTTACGAATTATTAATTGGTATTGATGATCCAAAAGAAAATAAATCAATCCTGTTTGAATTTATCCATAAACAAGACTTGGGTCAACTCGAATTGAGATTTAATGGAAATCAAGTAAAAACTATTTCCATTGTTTCTCTTAGCGGAAGAACCATATATAAATCCTCAACAAATGAAAACCTAATAAATATAAATACCGGTAAATTACCAAAAGGACTTTATATTATCTCCGGTACGAGTGAAGGAATACATCAAAGCAGAAAATTTATTCGCTAGCCTTTAGGATAAAACTGCCTTCCATGGAACCATCATTGCCACAACAATCAGGGCTATTGAATAATAAATCAATACTGTTTTTGCTTTCTGAATACTATCCGGTTTCTTTTTCGCCTTGAACAAACCAATGGCTAAAAAAGCAATAACAATAAGCATCATCAAAGGATGTTCCATCCCATAAAACCTACGGGTTTCATCTTTCATAAAACCTTCGCTAAAATCCACCATTGGACTTATAAAAAGTAAAATTATCCCTAAAACTGCCTGAATATAAAAAATCCATTTTGTGAACTTGAATATTTTATGTCGCTTGGCGAAACACTCCTCCTTCTTCTTAATTAAGATAACTGTTGCAATCAGTACGCTTAAAAAAAGCATGGCTACCGCTAACCACATAATTCCCGAATGGGAATGTTGAATTATATTGTACATATTGAAATCGTTTAAATTATTAATTATGCAAAATAATACATTTTTAGTATGCGGATTAAATTCTTTTTTATAAGATTTATCATGAACTTGCCTACAAAGTCAATTTTAATAATTGAGTTTTTGTTTTGACAGATTTGATAAATAATAGTGGGGGAAAAGAGTTTTACCGCAAGGGGCGCTATGAAAATATCGCAAGGAACGCTAGGAGAAAAATTAAAATCATCAATAAATAATAGCGCTCTTTGCGAATACCATTGCGAACATTGTGGTTAAATATCACAAAGTTTTTTATAAATTATTAACCCAATCACACATATTTAATTATTTAAATTTGCCATGAATAAACAAAGTAAAGAAATGGACATTAGCCCTAAGGAATATTTTGAGAAAAAACTTAAAGAAAATCAGGGCTTACTGGCAGATACCAGGAAAAAAATCCGTTTTACTTCTATTTTAAGGCTTACAGTATTTGTTGTTTCGATTATTGCTATTTATTTAAGCACATTTGTTAGTCTTACTGCTTTGTTTATAAGCATATTGGTTGGGTTGACAATTTTTATTTTCTTAATAAAAAAGCATTTAACATTATTCAAACAAAAACAATGGTATGAGGCACTGATAAAAGTAAATACCAATGAAATAAGCATATTAAACATGGAAACCAATACTGAATATTCAGGGAAAGAATTTATTGATGATAATCATCCGTTTTCTTCCGACCTGGATATATTTGGGAAAAAATCTGTTTTCAGACTTATCAACCGCACAGCCACTCTCATTGGTAAAAAACAACTAGCAAAACAATTTACTTCACCAAATAAAAATGAAAAAGTAATAATACAACGCCAGAATGCAATAGCCGATTTGAAAACTAAAAATAATTGGCGACAGGAGTTTCAGGCAACTGGTATTATTAAACCTGAAAATCCGAAAGATGTTGAGGGTTTAAAAAACTGGGCAAATCATAAAGGTGAAGGTTTTAATACCATATTTTATAAAACCATGTTGATTCTAAATCCATTAATTGGTTTTACTATTGTTTTATTGATAAGTCTTAATATTCTAGGAGCATCTGCTTTCTTGGTTTTTCTATTAATGCCTATGGCTTTGGTTGGTTTAAAACTTGCTAACATAAATAAGGAACATGGTCTGATGAGTAAAAAGACGGATTTACTTCTAAAATATTCAAATCTTTTTAAATTAATTGAAAACGAGGTGTTTACCAGCACTTTAATCACCAACATAAAAGAAGAACTTTCCAGTGGTGATCAATCAGCTTTTGCTGAAATAAAAAAACTCTCAAAAATAATGGAGGCCTTCGATTATAGGCTGAACATGATTATGGGGTTTTTATTGAATATCTTTTTCCTTTGGGATATCAGGCAGATCATACGTCTAGAAAAATGGAAGACTAAAAATTCCATAAATCTGCACTCCTGGTTTGAGAAACTTTCAACAATTGATGAACTCAATTCCTTTGCCGGTTTTAATTATAGTTTTCAGTTAAGCGAATTTCCGAAATTTTCCGCTGAATATAAATTAGAGGCCATTAATGCAAAACATCCATTTATTTCTGGGGATAATAATGTTGGTAACCCAATAAACATTAGTGGCTGGAAACAATTCAATGTGATTACCGGGGCTAATATGGCGGGTAAAAGTACTTACCTTCGAACGGTTGGAGTTAATCTTGTTTTAGCAATGACCGGCTCGGCTGTAATGGCCGATAAATTTGTTTTTAAACCTGTGGCAATCATAACAGGAATAAAAACAAGTGATTCCCTACAAGATGGTGAATCCTACTTTTTTGCAGAGCTGAAGCGCTTAAAGCAGATTATTGACAAGTTGGAAAATGGTGAACAACTTTTTATTATCCTTGATGAAATACTCCGCGGAACAAACTCTGCCGACAAACAAAAGGGTTCTCTTGGGCTGATAAAACAACTCCTTAGACTTAAAGCATCTGGTATTATTGCAACACATGATCTTACCCTCGGAAAATTAATTGATAGTTTTCCGGATAATATTACCAATAAACGCTTTGAAGTAGAAATTACCAATAACCAACTTGTTTTTGATTATAAAATAAAAGATGGTATTTCTGAAAATCTCAACGCCACATTTTTAATGAAGAAAATGGGAATCGTTCCGGATTAATGTTCAATGTGCGATGTTCTATATAATATGTTTTCGTATGAACTTATTTCTCTTTCATAAATAATTTTATTATAATTTTAAGTCTTTTTTCAAGATTCTCCGTCTTTTAATAAAAGTTTGTAAATGAACATTGAACGGAAAAATTCGGAAAACGGCATCAGCATTAAAATGCTTGAGCAATTGATCGATAATCACCAGTCTGCATTATTGAAATATGCTTATTTTATGCTTAATTCATTGCCTGATTCCGAAGATGTTGTTCAGGAGACTTTTATGAAATTCTACAGGCTATCATCTAATTTACTGGATGAAACAAAAGCCAAAGCTTATTTGTTCCGAATGGTCAACAATGCATGCGTCGACCTTATCAGAACAAATAAAATAATAAGGACTGTTCCAATACATACAATTGTAAATCTGCCCGATCAACAGATAGATGGATTCGCTAAGAAACAGAACCTTCATATTGAATTTCATAGAATTATAAAACTCCTAAGGACTATTCCTGACGAACAATCTGAAATAATCAGGATGCGGACAATTGGCGATTTAAGTTTCGTTGAAATTGCTCAAATTCTGCAAATTTCAGTAAGTACTGTAAAATCGCGATTTAAGTATGGCATTGACAAACTAAGGAAAAAATCCGGAATTAAAAAGGAGGTGTATTATGAAATGTAACGAATTCAAAAATAACTTAACAGATTTATTTGATAAAAATCCTGATTCAGCGCTAGTTGCCAAAATGACAAAACATATGTCATTATGCAATGATTGCAAACAGGAGTACGATGAAATGAATGCTGTGATTTCTACGCTTACAATTTCTGAAATACTATCATCTTCCGGTTCTGAATTGAAAGAACAAATTATTAACGAATTAATCCCGGAGTCTCGGGACCAAAAGGAGGATACTAAGATGAAAAAAACACAGTCAATAAAAATTACATTAAAAAGATGGCATAAACAATCCATTGCCGTTGTAGCAAGTATAGCAGTTATTATCAGCATTTTTATTTTTACAAATTTTAATCCATTGGTCAGTACAAGCCGGGCTGCCGAAAGCATTATGCTTAAATCAGTAACTGCAATGGAATCTCTTCGCTCCATGTTTATAAGCATGAATGTAAGGTCGATGGAGGGTGAAAGTTTCGATCTGATTGGTGAAGAATACGACTTTCTAGAATACAAATTCTGGAAACAGTTTTCAGGAAATGAGCCATGGCGACTTGAAAAACAGGGAAGAATAGTTAGTTTTGATGGGGAAAAGCAATATCTCTTTTTATCAAATTCATCGTATGCGCTTACAGCAGATAAAAATGCTGGATTTGTAGAGTGGATGAAATTATTTTTCAACCCGAAAGATATACTGGAAAAGGAAATGGAATTTTCAAAAACACATGATGCGGTTTACAAGATTGATGAAAGTGGTGACGAAATAATTTTAACGGTAAATTCAAATGCACTTGGAGACTTCCACAACAATTATCTTAAAAACAATTCCATACTTGAATCTGATAATCAACGAGTATATGTTTTTGACAAAAATAGTATGTTACTAAAATGGTTTGAGTTATTCATAAATGCTGATGGTCGTTCCATAAAAGTGATTCGGATAAACAACATTGCCTACAATATCCCCATTGAGGCTTCCACATTTAGTATACAACTTCCCCCTGGTGTTGAATGGCAAAAACTCAGTGAACCCGGTTATGTTAAGGCTTTTACAAAAATCACCAGCAAGCAGGCGGCGAAGAGGTTTTTTACTGCCTTGCATAATGAGGATTACGAATCGATAACTTCTGTTTGGGATGTTTTACAAATAACTGATAAAGAAAAACTGAAACAATTAAAATCAATTTATGGGGGCTTGGAAATCATTAGTTTGGGTAAATCTTTCACGTCAGGTCTTTATCCGGGTGAATTTGTCCCCTATAAAATCAAATTGAAATCAGGTGATATTGAAGAGTTTAATCTTGCTCTGAGAAATGACAACCCAAATAAAACATGGGTAATTGATGGCGGTTTGTAATGATAATTTATCTGAAAATCTAAATTTAATAAATAGAAAAGCACAGTAATATTAACTGTGCTTTTTTTTATTGCTTATTTTTCGCTTGCAGTAAAATAATATATACTTTTGTGAATTATTTAACAGATGGTTTTGTACGTGTTTCAAAATCCGCAAAGTCGCTCTATAGAGCGACTCAAATATAATATATAATATCATGAATCTATCTCATATTGAACATATTGGCATTGCTGTTAAAAACTTAGACGAGGCAATACCATATTATGAAAACATACTTGGTCTTAAATGCTATTCAGTGGAAGAAGTGAAAGATCAAAAGGTAAAAACTGCATTTTTTAAAATAGGACAGACGAAACTGGAACTTTTAGAAAGTACAGATCCGGAAGGTCCTGTGGGGAAATTTATCGAGAAAAAAGGCGAGGGGGTACATCATATTGCCTTCGCCACAAATGGAGTGCAAGAAGCACTAAATGAGGTTGAAGAAAAAGGAATCAGGCTAATCGACAAAGCACCACGCAAAGGCGCCGAAGGCTTGAATATTGGATTTTTACATCCTAAATCTACCTTTGGAGTATTAACTGAATTTTGCGAACAACCTGGTAAAGACGCGCTATAGCACGTCTCCACGTAAAAAATACAAAAATGACTATAGAAGACAATATCCAAAAACTTCTGAGCAAAAGAGAAGAGGCTAAATCTGCCGGAGGAGAAAAGCGAATTGCATCACAAAGGGCTAAAGGAAAATTCACTGCCCGTGAACGAATTCATCTATTACTTGATGAGGGTAGTTTTGAGGAATACGACATGTTTGCCACTCATCACTCCAATGAGTTCGGCCTTGATAAACAAAAGTATCTAACCGATGGTGTTATCACCGGTCATGGTACTATCGATGGAAGAGTTGTTTATGTTTACTCTCAGGATTTTACAATTCTTGGCGGTTCTCTCTCAGAAAGTTATGCCAAAAAAATCTGCAAAATCATGGATCAGGCTATTAAAGTAGGTGCTCCTGTTTTGGGCATAAACGACAGTGGTGGAGCACGAATTCAGGAAGGTGTTAAAAGCCTTGCCGGCTATGCGGAAATTTTTCAGCGAAATATAATGGCATCAGGCGTAATTCCTCAATTATCAGCTATTTTCGGCCCTTGTGCAGGAGGTGCGGTATATTCTCCTGCCTTAACCGATTTCATTTTGATGAGCAAAGAAAACTCATATATGTTCGTTACCGGTCCTAAGGTTGCCAAAACGGTTACAGGAGAAGACATTAGTATTGAAGATCTTGGTGGCCCGGATGTTCATGGTAAAAAATCTGGTGTAGCCCATTTTATTAGTGAAGACGAGGAAGAAGGCTTCCTTATTTTAAGAAAACTTTTATCATATCTTCCACAAAATAATCTTGAAGACCCAATTGTAACTGAGTGTGACGATCCGGTTGACAGGAAGGAAGATTTATTAAATGAAATTATTCCCGACCAGGCAAACAAACCCTATGATGTTAAGGATGTAATTTATGCAATAGTTGATTATTCTGAGTTTTTGGAAGTTCAAAGGCATTATGCTGCAAATATTGTTACTGGTTTTTCTAAATTTAATGGGATACCTGTTGGTGTTGTTGCCAATCAGCCTAACTTTCTGGCTGGCGTACTCGATATAAATGCTTCAAGAAAAGCAGCAAGATTTGTTCGCTTCTGTGATGCTTTTAATATTCCAGTAATTACTCTTGTGGATGTTCCGGGTTTCCTTCCGGGCAGCGCTCAAGAATATGGTGGAATAATATTACATGGTGCAAAATTATTGTTTGCCTATGGTGAGGCAACCGTACCCAAAATTACCATTACTCTACGTAAATCGTATGGTGGTGCCCACGATGTTATGGGTTCAAAACAACTAAGGGGTGATATTAATTATGCCTGGCCTTCGGCTGAAATAGCAGTTATGGGACCACAAGGGGCAGTGGAAATTCTTGAAGGCAAGAAAATTAAATCCATTGAAGATCAAGAGGAAAAAGAAAAATATATTCAGGAAAAAGAAGCGGCTTACAAAAAGAAATTTGCTAATCCATTTGAAGCCGCCAGTTATGGTTTTATTGATGATGTTATTGAACCTAGAAATACAAGGTTTAGAATAATAAGAGCGTTAAAGGTGTTAGCTACCAAAAAGGATAGCAATCCTCCTAAAAAACATTCAAATATTCCTCTTTAAATTATTTTATATGATACTGATATTTGAAACACCCGCATTTCTGGAACAAGGGATTATAATTGCAATAACAGGATATATTATAGTTTTTGTTGCTCTTGTATTATTATATTTAGCCTTTACCGCTGTGTCGAAAATCCTTCTTATTAAAACCAAAAGATATCTCGCCAGAAGCGGGAAATTAAAAAATTTGAAAGATCACGAAATAAATATTAGCGGAGAGGTTTCGGCAGCCATAGCTATGGCTGTCTACCTAACAGCATTACTTCACGATGAGGAAAGTGATATTCTGACTATTAAAAAAATCTCCAAAACCTATTCGCCATGGAATTCAAAAATTTACGGTCTAAGAAACTCTAACTTATAAGCATGAAAAAGTTTAAATTTACCATAAGAGGAAATGAATATGAAGTGGAGGTTAAGTCAATGGAGGACAACCATGCCAAAGTAGAGGTTAATGGTACTACTTACAATGTTGAACTTCATAAAGAGCAAACCATTTCGAAAACACCAATTTTAAGAAGGCCTCATATAAAACACCCGGAAGGATCGCATAAAATAAAAAAGGTTGATGAGGCTGTTTTTAAGGTTAAGGCTCCTCTGCCGGGAAATATTTTGCAACTGTTCGTTAAACAGGGTGATGAAGTAAAGAAAGGTGATAAACTACTTCAATATGAAGCAATGAAAATGGAAAACAACCTTTTATCGGAAAAGGATGGCATTGTGATTGAAATAAAGGTAAATGTTGGAGATACCGTTCTTCAGGATGATGATCTGATGAATTTGGAACTTAAATAATGAAATGATGTTTGGGTTTAAAAAAGTATTGACAGTATTTGGAATAATTGCCACTCTTGCAGTAATGAATATTGTTTTCGTTCAAAATAGTTTTTCAAAAACTACTACAATAGAAACTGTATCAGATGGACAAGCTCAATCAGAGGAGGGCGTGTTTAATGGCATTGAAAAATTCTATAGTTATACCGGCTTCAGGAATGCTCAGGGTGGGCATTTAATAATGCTTGTTGTAGGTTTAATTTTTATTTTTCTAGCTATAAAATACGAATATGAACCTTTGTTGTTAATTCCAATAGGAACCGGGATAATTCTAGGGAACATCCCATTTTTTCAGGATGGAGGAATAAACCTGCAACTTGGTATTTATCAGGAAGGTAGTGTTTTAAACTATTTGTATTTTGGTGTTGTTAAAGGTATCTATCCTCCATTAATATTTTTAGGGATTGGAGCCATGACAGATTTTTCATCCCTGATTTCCAATCCTCGCCTGATGCTTCTTGGTGCTGCTGCACAGGTTGGTATTTTTCTTACTTTTATTGGAGCTTTATATTTAGGCTTTAATATGCCAGAGGCAGGAGCGATCGGAATTATTGGAGGAGCAGATGGCCCAACGGCTATTTTCCTTTCTTCAAAATTGGCAAACGGCACTATTATTAATGGTATACAAACCAAAAACCTCATCGGACCAATTGCCATTGCTGCATATTCATATATGGCATTAGTTCCTGTTATTCAGCCTCCCATTATGAGGCTGCTAACCAATAATAAAGAAAGAGTTATCAGGATGAAGCCACCAAGAGCGGTCAGCAAACTGGAAAAGATAATATTTCCAATTGTTGCCTTGATACTTACAACATTTATTTCGCCTGGTGCATTACCATTACTTGGCATGTTGTTTTTTGGCAATATCCTTAAAGAAAGTGGTGTTACAAAGCGTCTTGCTGATACTGCCCGTACCTCTCTAATAGATATAGTTACAATACTGTTAGGCCTCACGGTGGGAGCATCAACTCAAGCAGATGTATTCCTTACCTCTGAATCCATTTTAATTTTTGTTCTTGGAGCTTTGTCGTTTGTTGTTGCCACAGCAGGTGGAGTGATATTTACCAAAGTAATGAATCTATTTCTATCAGATGGTAATAAAATAAATCCACTGGTTGGTGCCGCAGGAGTATCTGCAGTTCCTGACAGCGCAAGAGTTGTTCATACGGAAGGCCTCAAATATGATCCTTCAAACTATTTGCTTATGCATGCCATGGCACCAAACGTAGCCGGAGTTATTGGCTCGGCTGTTGCTGCAGGAATTATGATGAGCTTTTTGATGTAAAATTATTGTCAAAGCCTTTTAAACTTTGCACGATATTATACTTTCTTTTCCTATTTTTGTCCAATAAAAACACATTATGTTAATAATTGGAATTGCAGGTGGTAGTGGCTCAGGGAAAACTACTGTTGTTAAAAAAATAGTTCAGGCCTTGCGCAAAGGTGCGGTAACGGTTATTCCACAAGATGCTTACTATTACGATAACGGGCATCTTACTAAAGAAGAAAAACTTAAAATAAATTTCGACCACCCAAATTCCATCGAGTGGGATTTATTGAACCACCATCTCGACCAATTAAAAAATGGGAATTCAATTCCGATGCCTAACTATGATTATGTTAGTTGTGCCAGACTGGAAAAGGTCGATATTATTGAACCAAATAAAGTTGTTATTGTGGAGGGAATTCTTGTTCTTTCCAACGAAGAATTGCGCAAACGGTTGGATATTAAACTTTTTGTTTCCATTGACAGTGATGAGAGACTGATGAGAATAATACAGCGCGATACTGTGTCAAGGGGCAGGTCTATTGATGATGTTTTATTGCATTATAATAAATTTGTAAAGCCTATGCACCTTCAGTTTATAGAGCCTACAAAACTTCATGCTGACGTAATTATCCCACAGGGAGGAGAAAACAAAGTAGCCATTGAAATGGTTGTTTCCAGAATTAAAATGAACCTTCCCTGATGAAAATCAGCAACAAAATAAAAAACCCATGTATTCATGTTTGTACTAAAGATGAAAATGGCATTTGCCTTGGTTGCTACCGCAGTTTAGAAGAAATCAGAGCCTGGTATAAATATTCTGATAAGCAAAAACTTGAAGTATTAGATGTTTGTGATAGCAGAAGGGCTGAATACGACAAAGGATTGCCTTATATATAACACTCTCCGAATTTTTCAATTTATTATACGGTATTATAGAGAACCCCGATACTTTTTATATTAAAGATTTTTGTATTCCCCTCATTTTCTGGTACTTAAACTCTTTGGTCTAAGAATTGCTATTAGCAAAATTACTTTAAACCACTGAATTATGATTCTCTTTATTGTTGCTATTTATCTTATTATCACATTTTTACTAACCGCTTTTGGTGTTGAAAAGCAAAATGAGGGTCTTAAAATTTTTATTATTAGCATCCTGTTCACTCCAATAGCAGGATTAATTTATATGATGAGGGAAAAACGAAGAGCCTCGAAAATAAGTTATTTTTATTGTCATGAATGTGATTATATTTTTCCTGTAAAGATGTCTCATTGCCCCATATGCGCTGAACAAAATAAAAAAATTCGACTTACAAAGTATGTTAGCCCAAACGATGTTACCCATGAAATTGGAAGTCTGAAATTAGCATAAAAAAACCGCCTAACCTTTCGGCAGACGGCTTTTATCAATTATTACCTATCACATACCTTCTTTTCTTTCTTTTTTCTCAATGAAGTGATTTATTACAAGGCCCAAACCGCCAAATAAAAATATCATTGAAAAATATGCTGCCTCTTCCTGCATAAAGCCGATATTGGTAAAAATATTTCCGGCAAATATTCCAACTGCAGCACCTATAAATAAAAGACCAAATTTCAGGGCG
>Ga0164315_10004300_pt1 | contig 11055 bp, 9 predicted proteins | sample GuaBasSedimGuay6_FD_113737 | JGI IMG/M metagenome (GOLD analysis project Ga0164315, IMG submission 113737) | Subseafloor sediment microbial communities from Guaymas Basin, Gulf of California, Mexico - Guay6, Core 4569-2, 0-3 cm | ecosystem: Environmental > Aquatic > Marine > Hydrothermal vents >...
GGAACAAAGGATAAATTTGGCACACCAGAAATGATGGAAAAAACCGTGTTTAAATATGAACAACTTGGTTATGATATTGCCGGTACCTTGTTCCAACTACAAATGGAAGATGTGCAACCAGTCAATAATTTTTCACGTGGTAATGCAGAAGTGGTTACAACTGAATTTATTACGTTTGATGGCTTGAAAGTGATTACAAAAACCTCATTTAATGATGGCAAGTACTATACGACGTTTTATGCTGAATATGATCAGGCACTTGTTAAACTAGCACCGGAAGATATTCAAGAATTTGGAGTATTAAAAACTGCTGAACAAGTCCATCAAGAGGCTGTAACTCTGAATGAGCAACTGCAACCTTGGGTATATCGCTTTGGGGGCTTTGCCGGTACTAATATGATGCGTGCCAAGGCCGATATTGTGACTGAAACAGGCCAAACTATTCCTATGCCACCAGATTTAACTGGTATGACACCATAAGGAAGAAAATTGATTGTATTGAAAAAGGCTCGTAATGAGCCTTTTTTATTGTGTATGCTCTGTTTTCCATTCCTCAATTAGATCTTGTACTGCTGAGGCAAGATCATCAGGTGAGAATTTAGCAACGAATCTATCTGCACCTACCTTTTCTACCATTGTATTATTGAATGCACCACTCATTGAGGTGTGCAACAGCACTTTAATATCTTGTAATTGTGGATCCTTACGGATTTCGGTTGTGAGGGTGTAGCCATCCATCTCTGGCATTTCAATATCTGAGATCACTAGAGAAATATGATTCTTGATATCAATATCGTCAGCAGCCCATGCTTTGAGTTGATCAAGGGCTTCTTTGCCATCACGCACTATTGTTGTCTCGATACCAATTTGATCCATTGTTTTTTTGATCTGGTGCCGTGCTACACTGGAATCATCAGCAACCAAGATATGAGGATGTGCCTCAGAATTTTGTGTTGAGAATTTATCCTTTAATTCTGATGAAACGCTTTCATCGGCACCAATCACTTCAGCCAACACTTTTTCTACATCAATAATTTCGACTAATTTATCATCAAGTTTGGTGATGGCTGTCATATAATTGTCGGCACCAGATGCACTGGGGGGAGGTAAAATATCTGCCCAACTGGTATTGATAATACGGTCAATTTTACTGACCAGAAATCCTTGAACTGATCGATTATATTCTGTAATGATAACAAAGCTTTTACTGAGATCTTCGACTGCAGGTCCACCAATTCCCATTGATAAATCAAAAATACTAATAGTTATGCCTCGGATGTTAGCAGCGCCCCTTACTACAGGGTGTGATAGTGGTATTTGGGTTAGTGTAGGGCAAGGTATTACCTCACGGACCTTGAACACATTAATGCCAAAACTTTGTTTATTACTCAGACTGAACAGTAATAATTCTAGTCGATTCTGACCAACCAGTTGAGTTCGTTGATCAATACCGTCAATCATACTAGCCATACATATTGTCTCCTACTGTTTACGATAGTTGTTATCGGTCCACTTGTTCTATTCTTAAATGAGTAACTTACTTTAATACTGTTATTAATGAAAGTTATGAATTTTGATTGCGTGACATATCTAGGCACATTACTTGCTTTGTTATTTTCAAAAATAGAATTATGTCAGAAAATTGGCATTCCATGATGAGCATTGAGGTGTACGATGAACAGAATAAATTACACATCAGCACTGACTATATTTTTAGGTCTGATTATCAGTTTGACGGTCAATGCCCAACCATTACAGTCACTCGAAGAGATCGAGCATGTGGCTTATATGTATGGGATGTCGGAGGCGCAAGCTCGATACGATAACCCTCAAATAGTAATGGAGCCATTGGATAAAAGATTACGCTTAGAAGAGTGTGCTGGTGAATTGGACGCATTCTCAAACAGCCATAATAATGGTTTGGGTAATCGAACTATTGGTATTAAATGTCATACTCCAGTAGCGTGGACAGTCTATGTACCCATTAAAGTGAAGGTATTCCTGCCCGTCGTGGTAGCAGCCAGACCATTAGCTGCAAAACAAATAATAACCAAAGCAGATTTAAGAATACAACAGCATGATATCTCTACAATACGACAGGGCTATTTGAAAAATACTGATCAAGCAGTTGGACAACAATTAAAATATTCTGTAGCACAAGGAATAGTCCTTAATCCAAAAAGTTTAGTAATACAAAAAATGGTACGTCGAGGGGAACAGATAACACTGATAGCTAAGGCTGGTGGGATGGAAGTTAGAATGTCTGGAACAGCGTTATCAGATGCAACTCACGGGCAACGTATACAGGTGAAAAATGTATCCTCAAAACGAATAGTGGAAGGGATCGTAGATGCCCCTGGAATTGTTAGAATAATGATGTAATGAAAAAATGAAAAAAAAGATATTTTTAATTCAAGTTTTTGTGTGTATTGCCGATGTACTAAGTATAGAAAACATGGAGACATCTTAATGTCTGAAATTAAAATTAATAACACAAAAATATCAGAACAAACAGCATTAGAGCAAAAACGTAATATCAATGTGCGTGATGATAGTAACACGGATAAATCGCAGACTACTGATAATGGTGCACGCCCTAATACAGTGAGCCTAACGGATACTGCAACCCAAATACAGTCATTACAAAAAGCAATCTCTGATTCATCAGAAATTGATCAGTCGCGTGTTGAGGCATTACGTACAGCTATTGCTGATGGTTCATATAAAGTCAATGCAACCGAGTTGGCACAAAATATAATTAATTTTGAGCAGCGGTTCAAATAGGAATCGATAATGGCGATGACTTCATCTCAACAGTTGCAAAAAGTATTACAGGCTGAGCAATATACTGCCTCACAGTTGTTGGAGATTTTAACAGCTGAACGTGAAGCGTTGATGAAATCAGAATCTGACGTTATTGAGAAAATGACTGCCAATAAACATCCATTGACAGTCCAGTTGGAACAGCTTGGTCGTCAACGTGAAGCTATTCTACAAGCTGAAGGCTTTTCTGCAGATAAAGATGGGTTGGAAGCATTTATAGCCAACCAAAATGATGTTGTAGCCCAGCAGTTACAAAGTTTGTTGAAACAGTTGCGTGAAACAGCTTATGCCTGTCGTGATAACAATCAAATTAATGGTGGTATTGTGAATGTTAACCGCCAATATTTGCATCGGGCAATGAGTGTTTTACGTGGTCGTGATATGAATATAACATCTTATGGCCCCGGCGGTGAATATACGAGCCAAGTTGTAAGGCAGCCATTAATAGGCCGTGTTTAACTGTAAAATTCTTAGATCTATTTACACCACGACGCTAATACATCAACCCATTCAGGCTGATCATTCAAACATGGGATAAGAGTTAAAGTCTCCCCCCCAGCTTCACGAAAAACTTCTTGTCCACGAATTGCAATTTCTTCGAGTGTTTCCAGACAATCTGTTACAAATGCCGGACAAATCACCAGAATATTCTTTGCACCACTAACAGCTAATTCACGTATACGATCTTCAGTGTTAGGTTCTAACCACTTGGTGCGACCAAGGCGAGACTGGAATGCAATGGAATAGCGTTCTGGAAATAAGCCAGATTTATCAGCAAAGCACTGAGTGGTTTTAAATACCTGATGACGATAGCAAGTTTTATGTGCTTCATGAATTTGTTGGCAACAATTCTCATGCTGTAGACAGTGATGTTCAGATTTATCCAATTTAGTGATGTGTGATTCTGGCAAACCATGATAACTGAATATAAGGTGGTCATATGACCGTGCCAGATATGGCTGAGCACTACTGACTAAAGCATCAATATAATCTGGCTGATCGTAGAAAGGAGGGATAACAGTAAGTTTGATATTTAGTTGGTGTTTCTTTATTACAGTTCGTGCCTGCTCAATAGAGGTAGTAACGGTGCTTTCTGCATAATGAGGATACAACGGTACAAAAAGGATTTCAGAAAGCTCAGCTTGTTTAGCAAGTTCCAGAATTTGGCTTTCGATACTTGGTTTGCCATAACGCATTGCCATTGTAACGGGTAAATCAATTTGTGCTTGTAATGATTCCTTTAGGCGATTAGACAATACTACCAGTGGTGAGCCTTCATCCAACCAAACTTTTTTATAGGCTTTGGCAGATGCTTTCGGGCGTGTCGGCAATACAAATAAGCTAACTATCAACCGCCTTAATAACCAAGGTAGTTGAATAACATAGGGATCCATAAGAAATTGATTGAGATAATGCCGAACAGCTTTTTCTTCTGCTTGCTCGGGGGAGCCTAGATTAGCTAACAATACTACTTTGTTGCTCATGTATGATCTCAGTGTGAATGAATGGGCAATCTAACTGAGTTGCCAACTAAAAAATACAATCAACATTGTTACCGTGAGATCACTATTTTTCAGTGTCGAGATCATACCCTTTCTGACTGAATTACGCTAAACTCAGTTTAAATCTCGATATTTCTAATTCAACAAGGATAGATGTGAGCCAATTAATTCGCTTAATTGTTGGCAATGGTTTATTGGCAATTGCATATTTTATTGCTGGCCTGTTTACATTGACATTGTCGTTATTACCTAGCGGTGCAACACCGTTATGGGCGCCTGCAGGTATTGCTCTTGCAGCTGTTCTTGTATGGGGATATCGTCTGTTACCTGGGGTTTTTCTGGGTGCGTGTTTAATTGTTACAAATCTGATTGACCCCATTAATTCTGTAGCGAGTGGATTATGTCTGTTGATTGGTTTTCAGGCGTTGTTTCATGCATGGTTTGGTCGGTGGTTACTAGTGCATTTTAAGATTTGGCCAAGCACTCTTGTTTTTGATGAGAGTATCATTAAATTTCTTTTAATTGGAGGCGTGGTATCTTCTTTCTTCCCAGCATTATTAACTATAGCTGTGGAATTACAGGTGGGGATATTAACAGCTGAAACTTGGTTAGAGCCTTTAATAGTATGGTGGGTTGGTGGCACACTTGGTGTTGTAATATTTTCACCGATTGTATTGATTTTATTTGCTACCCCTCGATCAGTTTGGCGAAGTCGTTTGTTGACTGTAGCTACTCCAATGTTGTTATTATTTTTTGTTCTGGTAACAGCACTGTACTGGGGGAAGAATAATGATAATAATGAAATCGCACTAAATTTTGATGTAAATGCCAAGCTTGCACATTCAATTATAGAAAATGAATTGGAAGTACATAAATTATTAGTACAATCCATGACAGCCTATTTTCAGAATAGTGAACAGGTAACTGAACAAGAATTTTCAGCATACCTTGCAGATCTTTCTGACCATCAATCTGAAGTCTTTGCAGCAGTCTGGATCGAAAAAATATCTGATGCTGACAGAACTATCTATGAGCAGAAAAATGGCTATGCTATTACCCAGTTAGATGAAGATGGCCAAGGATTTATCCCAGCTGAGCAACGTAGCGAATACTATGTTGTTAAATTCTCACAAACCCATAAAAACCATATATCATTTACATCTGACAATGATGATTTTATGGGATTTGATATCTGCTCTGTAGAGCAACGACAATGGTTTTGTCAGCAATTGAATGAGATTGATAAACCAGTCGTATTGGACACAATAATGACGATTCTTTATCCAGAAAGGCATAAAAGATTTATGTATGTATCTCCAGTGAAAGGGGCTGGTCAGGAGGTAATAGGTATAGTTGCACATGCATTGGATTATGATGTTTTTGGCAAAAGTTTATTACATTCAAATGCCATGCCATGGGTTGATTTCACGATTAGCGACCTAAGTAAGCAACAAGTTATATATGCCACTTTAAGTGATAAATTATTGGCTGAAAAGTTAGAGAAATCTCTTTTGGGTTTTCAAAAGGTAGTGACTATTGGTCATCGCCAATGGCAGTTTGACTATTATCCGACACAGAAATTTATCAATACTTATTCAACATGGAGCTTTTATTGGATTATAACGGGTGCATTTTTTGTACTGAGTTTGCTTTGTGCCTTTTTATTGAGTACTACTGGACGGGTCCAACAAGTTCGACAGGAAGTTGCCAATAAGACCAGTGAGATCCAACAAAATTCTAAATTACTAGCGAAGAGTGAAGAAAAATACCGTCGATTGATTGAAAATATTAAGGATGCATACCTGATTTATAGTCATGATAGAGATGGAGTATTTAATTATATTAGTCCATCGGTAGAGCATATTCTGGGCTATAGTCAGGATGAGTTTCTCAAGCATTATACTACCTATATGCCTGACACAGAGACAAATCGTAGAGTTGAGGCTTTTACTGAGCAAACGCTGGAGGGAAAGTCGACACAATTTTATGAAGTTGAGATATTAAATAAACAAGGTGAGTTACATATCTTGGAGGTAGCAAGTAATCCAGCCTATGATGACAACGGTAAAATTGTTGGTGTAGAGGGCGTTGCCCGAGACATAACTGAGTCAAAAGAAACACGAAATGAATTGGAAAAATTATCGCTGGCTTTAAAGCATAGTCCTAATGCAGTGGTTATTGCAGATCGTAATGGCGTTATTGAATATGTGAATCCAAAGTTTACAGATATTACTGGATATAGGATTGATGAGGCTGTTGGAAAATGGCCTGAAATTCTAAGTTCAGGGAATACATCTCGAGAAATATACCAAGACTTGTGGGATACCGTGTTATCAGGCCATGAATGGCGAGGTGAACTTCAAAATTACAAAAAGAATGGTGATTTGTATTGGGCACAAGAATTGATTGCACCAATATTGGACGAAAATGGCAATGTAACCCATATTGTTGCTACACAAGAAGACATCACAGAAGCCAAAAGACTGAACGAACAGACTTCATATCAGGCAAGCCATGATCGGTTAACTGGGTTGATTAACAGACAAGAGTTTGATCTGCGGCTTGATCGAATTATCAGTTCTGCCAAACATGATATGACTGAACATGCTTTGTGCTTTATGGATTTAGACCAGTTTAAAATTGTTAATGATACTTGCGGTCATATTGCCGGTGATGAGTTATTACGTCAGATTGGCTCATTAATGCAGAATAATATTCGTCAACGTGACACATTGGCACGTTTAGGTGGAGATGAATTTGGTTTATTGATGGAACACTGTGGGGTTGAACAAGCATTTGAGACCTGTCAGAAATTAATCACCATATTAGAAGATTTCCGTTTTCATTGGGATGATCATATCTTCACGCTTGGTATTAGTATTGGTCTGGCAATTATTGATCAGCATATTAGTGATGGCAGTGAGGTTTTGCATAATGCGGATGGCGCTTGTTATGAGGCCAAAAATGCTGGGCGAAATCGAGTTCATGTTCATACCGAAGATGATGAGCGTTTACAAAAACGTATGGGTGAAATCCAGTGGCGTAGCGTAATTAATGATGCATTAAAACAGGATAGGTTTTTATTGTATGTCCAACCTATTACGCCTTTGACAAACATTAACAGTAGCGTGAGTTATGAAGTATTGTTGAGACTGGAGATGCCAGATGGGCGTATCGTGCCGCCAGGAGCATTTTTGCCGGCAGCAGAGCGTTATAACCTAGCAACACGTATTGATCGTTGGGTAATTGAACATACCTTACATTGGATTAGTAGACATGCCAAAAAACTTAGGCACATCAATACCATTTCAATAAATTTGTCGGGTCAATCAATGGGTGATGAAGCTATGTTAGGCTTTATTATCAAGCAATTTGAGCAAGGAGATGTGCCTGCCGAAAAAATCAAATTTGAAATTACAGAAACCGCTGCTGTAACAAATTTACGTGATGCCACAGTGTTTATAAAAACATTGCGTGACTATGGCTGCCGATTTGCGTTGGATGATTTTGGTAGTGGTTTATCATCATTTGCCTATTTGAAAAACTTGAAAGTTGACTCTCTGAAGATTGATGGCATGTTTGTTAGAGACATGCTCATTGACCCTCTAGATTTAGAGATGGTGAAATCAATCAATGAAATTGGTCATGTAATGGGGCTGGAAACGATCGCTGAGTTTGCTGAGAATGATGAGATTTTAGAAAAGTTGCAGGAAATAGGTGTTGATCATGCTCAAGGCTTCACATTGGGAGAGCCTGTTCCTATTGAGTCACTATTGGCCGTTAAAGAAGAAGTGAATAAATTAAAGATTATTAAGAACTGATTTGTTAGCTATTTATAGTCATGTAATTATGATTGCCTAAAACGAATGGAGACCATCCTGAAATTTGAGTAAAAGTTATGACTGGTGAGATGATCAAACTACAAGCTACCGACATTGTGATAGGTGATCCATTACCTTGGCCTGTATATGATAGTAATGGTACTTACCTTGTGAAACAGGGCTTCGTAATTAAGTCAACTGAACAGGTTGAACGATTAATTAATCGTGGTGCATATGGACTGAAAAGTGAATTATCTGGCACCCAAACTCAGGAATCTGATCAATCTCAGACTGAAAAGTCAAAGGATATTTCTCCTTTTAGACTTTTGGAGGAGGTAACCAATCAGTTAACAATTACTCTGGCAAGCAGTGAATCTGAAGAAAGTCATTTTACTGAAGATGTAATGTCATTGGTTAAACTCGTCCAACGAGCATGTGATCGTGATGCACATGCTGCGTTAGCCTCATTGTTTGTCTTAGAGGGAGCTAGTTATCCAATAAAACATTCGGTAGATGTCGCTGTATTGACCGAAGTAATGGCAAAAAGCAGAACCATCGACCATCAAGAGAGACAATCAATAGTGGCTGCTGCCTTGACGATGAATATTGCAATGATTGAATTACAAGAGCAATTGTACCGTCAGGATTCACCATTAAGCGATGAACAAAAAAAAGCGATCAATAATCATCCAAAGAATGCTGTTCTCATGCTTCGTCGTGCTAGTGTAAACGATCGACTTTGGCTTAAATGTGTATTGACGCATCATGAAACTATTACAGGCACAGGCTACCCAAATAAACTACTTGGTTCCCAATATCCTGAAGCAACACAGTTGATTGCTTTGGCTGATCAATATTGTGCTCGTTTATCACCTCGTGCTTACCGTGATCCACTATTACACAAAGGTATTTTACGTGATATTTTGTTGGATAACGGTCAAACTGTTGAGCCTAATATTGCGGCATTATTTATTAAGGAACTTGGTTTTTTCCCACCAGGTCTAATTGTCCAATTGATGAATACTGAAGTTGGTGTAGTTACAAAGCGTGGTGAACGATCTGATTCCCCTGTAGTACATGCTTGCATGAAACCTGGTATTGGAAATTATGATCAAGCTATCAAACGTAATACTTCCATGGAAGCCCATAAAATTAGAAGAATAGTCTTAAGCGATGATCCTAATGTTACTTTTGATCTTCGAGCAGTATGGCGATTCAATGAAGATCAATAAGTAGAGTATTGTTATGGAGAGAAGGCAATTTCTTGCTTTATCAATATTTACTATTTTGTCAGAATCTTCAGGTGCAAAACAGAAAAGGTTACCGACAGGCTTGGTATTAGATGATCGTTTTTCAGAACACCAAATTAGTCCTGAACATCCGGAATCACCAGCACGATATAACGCCATAAAACAGCAACTGCAGGCAAAGGGTTTGTTGAATGAGACTGTAGCCATAAAGCCACTAATCGATGCTGAACAATGGTTAAGTTTAGTTCATTCTGACCAACATATATCATCAATTAAAACTCAACAACAAAATACTCACAATAATGCAGTTTTAGCGACTGCTGGTGTATTAGCTGCTGTTAATGAGGTGTGTAGTGGCAGAGTTAGCAATGCCTTTTGTGCATCAAGACCTCCAGGCCATCATGCCTTGAACACCGGCAAAGAAGAAGGTTTTTGCTATTACAACCATATTGCTATTGCTGCTCGTTATGCCCAACAACATTGTGGCATTAAAAAAGTACTAATTGTTGATTGGGATTATCATCATGGTAATGGAACTGAATGGGCATTTTATTCTGATCCAAATGTATTGTATTTTTCAACACATGATGTGTTTGCTTATCCTGGAACAGGATTTCCGGAAAAAAAAGGAGAGGGAGCCGGTGAGGGCTTTAATATTAATGTCCATCTGGCTTGTGGAGCAAGCGATGAAGATATTATCAAGGCATTTCAACAGCAGTTATTGCCAGCAGTCGAGCAATTTTCACCAGATCTTATTTTGATTTCGGCAGGATTTGATAGTCGGCAAGATGACTTGCTGGGTTGTCATAACATCACCGATCAGGGGTTTACAAAACTAACTGAGATGGTGAGGGCGCTAGCTGATAAATACTGCCAAGGAAAAATCGTATCATTATTAGAAGGCGGCTATAACATTGAAGGTAATGCGACTGCTGTGAGTACTCATATCACAGCTTTAATGAGTTAAGTTCATTACGGCTTTTTTGTTATTTCTTGCGCCGATCTGATTTAGTGTTTTCTCGCTTTTCTTTATCAGCAAAGACATTTTGCATAGTAACACTTGCAAATCGGCGATCATCATGAGAACGACGGTCGTTATGATGAACAAACTTACATTTGCAATCTTTAACATTGCAGTCAGCAAGAGGAAGCATCGGAGCCTGATGGGATAAGAATCTCTTATCACGAATATTTTTAGCAGCAGCACAGGCTTGCGGGCAAATTTGAATAGATACTGCGCGAAAACTTGGCTCTTTTCTAATTGTCTTGGTTGAGTGTTTATTTGCTGCTGCTGATTTGGTTTTAGAGCGCTTTAAAAAAAACCAGATTAAAACGACAACCAGCAGAACAAGTACATATAAACTATTATTCATGACTTCTCATTCCTTGACCAAAAGTATTATTTCTAACCTATCTATAACGGATACAGTAAGTAAAACTATCATTAGTAATTAATTAAACAACTATATCACGCTAACTAGTGATGAATCTTGGGAACAGTTAATTTATAACTAGTATGTAGCGATAGTAAATCTCTTCAAATATTAATTATTAGCTACTGCTATAATCCGCTTTCATTGTTGCCCCCGTAGCTCAGCTGGATAGAGCGTCCCCCTCCTAAGGGGAAGGCCGTGCGTTCGAATCGCGCCGGGGGCGCCA
>Ga0164315_10004301_pt1 | contig 11054 bp, 9 predicted proteins | sample GuaBasSedimGuay6_FD_113737 | JGI IMG/M metagenome (GOLD analysis project Ga0164315, IMG submission 113737) | Subseafloor sediment microbial communities from Guaymas Basin, Gulf of California, Mexico - Guay6, Core 4569-2, 0-3 cm | ecosystem: Environmental > Aquatic > Marine > Hydrothermal vents >...
TTCTGATGATTTAGAGGGACTTCGGAGTCCGTATAATACTCCCCGTTTAATATTACCTTACTCATTTAAAATATCTTTAACAGCCAATAATAAGCTTTCATTTTTTTGCATTAAAATACCTTTGATTCCTATTCGTTGTCCGGCAACCATATCTCGTGTACTATCTCCTATAAAAAAAGACCGGCCCGGATCTATATTATGTTTTGCCATGGCCCTTTCTAACAATAATGACTTAGGTTTTCGGCAAAGGCATTTTTCTATTGCCGAGTGATGAGGGCAATAAAACGAATCTAAAATCTCAATTCCTGCTTTCTTAAGTGGTACAGTAATAGATTTTTCAATATTCAAAACATCTTCCTTTCCGTATAGTTTTTTCGAAATCCCTCCCTGGTTTGATATAATGATAAGCAAAAAATCGTTTTTGCTAAGTATTTTAAGAGCCTCAATAGAATCGGGCACCCATTCGAAATCCTGTGACTCGTATGTATACTCCCCTCTTTCTTTGTTCAATACCCCATCTCTATCTAAAAATACAGCTTTGTTTTTCATCCGTTTATCATTAAATATTTTATTTGTCGGATGGAACTCTCATGTAAAAATAATCATTGTCGTGTGTAAAGAATGATTATTTATAACATGTTCGTTTCATTTGAAAACCAAGATAATAAACTTGATTAAATATCGAATGGTTAATTCAGGATTATATCATGATCAACATAAAAATTAATTGGTTTTCTGTTAGTTCAGGGTTTAATATCACATATATTCATTGTTTAATCAAGCTCCTTTATATTGTTGATTATCTTAATATTATCGAATCTATAATGTTCGATAACCTGGTTGACCAATGATTCTCTCACCACCAATAATAATTTGATGTTATTTGCTTTTTCAGACTTTTTTATAATTTTCGAAAGTGTTGGTTCCAATCCTTCTCCCCTCAATTCTAGATAACCAATCTCATCTATTATTAATAAATCCTTTGCTCTATTTAACTCTTCAGTCAACTGTTTTTGTGCCCAATAAAATACGTCCGGATCGAACATATATCTACCCACTTTAATCGCAGTATTTTTAGAAGATTCTAAACACAGTTTTTTCTTGTCAGAAATAGAATACAAATGTTTTTTACCATCGATAATTAAGGAAAGAATACCTGCCGCATTAGGTTGTTTGTCAACCCAATCAAATAACCTGGTGCTTTTTCCGGATTTTACCGGACCTGTAAAAATGTAAATCGTTTTCATTCCTGAGGAAGCTCTACTGTAAATAAAGTAACGATCAATAATGTAATAAACCGTTTAAACTTTGATAATCCGGAGTACTTTTTCGAAGCTGTCCAACTGTTTACTACCATTACCTTTAAAAATGGCATCAACCTTACACTTTGTTCAACTTCTTCGGTGTACTTGCTTTTTTTATTAGCAAGGTATCGGTAATATACTTTTCGCAGTAACGGACCAGCAATTGCATACCATAAAAACATGATAACAATCGAGCGTACAATCATTATTATTGCCATTTTTCCTTGAGAATCATTGAATTGGGGAAAAACATAGGTCAGTATGATAATGCTTAATGCAAGCATGATGATGGCAATACTTCCGGGTCTTAAGAATCTGTTTTTCCGCTTGCGATTCGTTTTTGATTGCTCTTGAATTTTACTGTTTATAACAGCCGAAAAGTCATGATTCTCCTCCATTTCGACTTTCACCCAACCCGGAATTTTTGCTGAAAAAATACCGACCAGAACTCCGGCTATAAGGTGAATGATAACATATCCCGAGATCAGCCATAAACTAATATTTAGTTGACTTTGGTTCAGATCCAGAAAAGTTATCTGATCAACCAGATAGTTTCCGAAAATATCAATTGATTCCCATAGATTATTTCCAAATATTATGGTCAATACAATAATACGCTGTAGGGCTGACTGGAACATGGTTAGAAACCCCAATACAATTGCCGAAGCGGTAAAATACTTTAATGATCGAAAAAGCAACAGACCCAACAAGCCTTGCATAGTTACCGCAAAGTAAGCGTTTAAAGGTGTATGCGGACTTACTGTGGCCTTAACAATAAGCACAACCAAAGTTGCTTTTATAAGAGCGCTTTTGTTTTGGCTGTAATAGGCAATTAATGTTATAAATATTACCGCACTGGCATTGATAAACAATCCGGTAAATGGTACCTGAAAAGCATGCAGTACCCCGCCAAAAGCCGCTTCACTTAATGCCCACAGAGCAGTTAACCGTTGTACCATCGAATTGTTATCTATCATGGTTCGATCAACTTAAAGAAATTCAAATAATGATTAACTAAAATTGCAGATAATAGAATTACTCATCTACTTTAAACTTTTCTATTACACCATGACTTACCCCGGTAAATGAGAATCCTCCATCGTGAAAAAGATTTTGCATAGTAACAAATTTGGTCAAATCGCTGAACATAGAAACACAATAATCAGCACAACCTTCAGCCGATGCATTTCCAAGCGGGCTCATAGCCTCTGCAAATGAAACAAACTCAGTAAATCCTTTGACTCCACTACCTGCTGTCGTCATAGTAGGCGATTGGGATATGGTATTGACCCGCACTTTGTTTTTAATACCAAACTGATAACCGAAATTTCGTGTAATGGATTCCAATAATGCTTTGGCATCTGCCATATCATTATAATCGGGGAATACCCGTTGAGCTGCAATGTAAGTTAATGCTACTATCGATCCCCAATCATTCATGGCATCCAATTTGTAGGCCGCATTTAAAGTTCTGTGAAGCGAAATGGCTGATATATCAAGCGTTTTATGGTACCAATCATAATTTGGGGCTGTGTACTCTTTACCTTTTCTTACATTAGGTGACATACCTATCGAATGTAAAATAAAATCAAGTTTTCCGCCCAGGATCTCCATCGACTTTTCGATCAGGTTATTTAAATCCTCATCCGAAGTGGCATCAGCAGGAACTAATTCAGATCCCGTTTGCTTGGCTAATTCATTTATTTCACCCATTCTTAGGGCAATGGGAGCGTTGGTTAACACAAATTCAGCACCTTCTTCATGTGCCTTCTCAGCAACTTTCCATGCAATAGACATATTGTTTAAAGCTCCGAAAATAATTCCCTTTTTTCCTTTTAATAATCCGGTTGACATACCTTTAATCTTATAATTTTTGGCAAAGATAGAAATTCAATAATAACCTATATTAACCTGAGCTCTGTTATTACAAATAAAACTCTATTTCTTCGGGCTCAACAATCACATCCCATAATTTATCATCTTCAGGGCGTAAAAATTGCTGTTCTACTGCACGGTTAAGCATCTCGATCAGCGGATCGAAATAAGCATTTGTATTTAAAATAATAATTGGCAAATCGTGCAATCCAAGTCTTTTTAAAGTAATTGCTTCGAGTAACTCTTCGAATGTACCACTTCCACCAGGCAATGTGATCAATGCATCTGAGGAATCGATAAACTTTTTTTTCCGGGCATGCATATCCTCTACAAAATGAAAATTATAAACCCCTTTATGATCCCATTCAATGGCCTTCATAAAGTTTGGCATGATCCCAATAATTTCACCATTCATTTTGATTACTGTATCTGCAATTCTTCCCATTAATCCGCTTGAGCCACCACCAAATACAACAATTATCTTTTTTTCAACAAGAATTTTAGCTAGTTCCTCAGCCGCTTTAAAATAAACCTGGTCGATCCTATCGCTTGACGAACAGTAAACACAGATGGTTTTAATCATTAGGTTTTAAAATTTTTAAGTTCTTTGGTCAATTCCAGTCCAATAAGAAGAACATCATCTATTTGCTCTTCTGATTCCTTCCATTTATTCATGAAATTGCTTATTTCTTTTTTCTGTTCAGAAATAGAATAATCCTGAACGCTTAATAATAGATTTTTTAAACCACTCGACTTCAGTTTCTTTTGACGTTCACCACCAAACTGATCTGCAAGGCCATCTGAAAATAAATATACCCGTTCGTTCCATTCAATATCAACAGATTGACTTTTATACACCAAATCTTTTCTGACACGTTGGCTACCGATAGAAAACCGATCAGCTTTTAATTCGGTTAATTCTTTGTTTTTAATAATGTAGAGTGCATTGTACGCTCCGGCATAATAAAGTTTGTTTTCTTCACAATTGATCTTAATAAGGGCCAGATCCATCCCGTCATTCACTCCCTGGGTTTCATCATGCCGTAAAGTTTTTGCCACTTCAGCATTCAGTTTATTTAAAAAATCATCAGGTGATATATCCCGATTGGTTGCTAAAATTCTATCCATCATATTTACACCCATAATCGACAATAATGCTCCGGGAACACCATGTCCGGTACAATCTGCCGCACAGATATAAATCGATTTATCTTCTCTCGCAATAAAGTAGAAATCACCCGAAACAATGTCTTTAGGACGATAATAAATAAATCCATAAGGTTCAAGAGATCTTGTTGTTGGTAAAACTGCTTGTTGTATCCTACTTGCGTAATGAAGACTATCGGTTATATCCTTGTTCTTCTGTTCAAGTTGCACATTCTTGATCACCACTTCATGGGTCCTTTCTTCAACTTTTTCTTCAAGGATCTTTTTTTCTATTTTTAAATTTTGTTCTCTATATTTTATATAAGCCCAAATAATCAACATAATCAATATTAAGGCTGAAACAAATGCCCAGGTTGTTTTATACCATGGTGGGGTTATAGTAAAAGCTAATGGTACTTTCAATGCAGATATTTGGCCACGGTAATCAACTATTTTTAAATGCATAGTATAATTGCCTGGTTGCATGGCAAATAGAGTTATTTTTCTGTCCCCATCTGAGCTTATAGTTTGCCATTTTTGATTTAATCCATCAACTTTATAACTAAACTTTAGTTTTTCGGGTGAATATAATTCTACTGCAGAGAATTTAAATTCAATTTCATTTTGGTTATAACTTAATACTAATTCTTCATCGTTCTCAATGCTAACATCATCAACCTTTATTTCACTTATGATCGGCGGAGCAGATCCTTCAAATATTGGCACTTTATCTATAAAATTTAAAACGGCACCTTGCGATGTCCCTATCCACATGTTTCCTTTTCTATTATAACTAAGTGCGCCCAATGAGCAATCCAAACCCATATATCCCTGTGCCATTGAATAACTCATCCAGGGCGATTCAGCATTTTTTAAATAACAATTCAGGCCTTTTTGGTTACCAACCCATAATTTTCCGTTTTTATCGCTACTTATAAAACTGATATGATTTGATAATAATCCCTCATTTTCAGAATAGATTTCTGAAATCGTGTCGTCCCTCAAAACCAGTATACCCTGATTTTCAGTACCGATCCACAATCCGTCATCAGTTTCTTTAAAAGCTGTTGGGGTAATCGTAATTATTAATGGTAATTCAATTCGATGAACCTTATTTTCTAAAATATAATTGACCCCTGCCCTGCTTTGTCTCGAACCTACCCAAATTTTATCACCCGAAACCTGTACACATGAAATATCATTATTTAAAATGCCGTTTTCCTGCGATAATCTTTCTACCTGCTCAGTTGCAGGATCATACATTAACAATCCGTCGATCGTACCAATCCAAAGCCTGTTAAGCTTATCCTTAGTAAAAGAGGTGATTTTATTCAGTCTGAAATAAGGCCTTAAAGCAGAAATAATACGATAGGAGTTATCACTCAGATCAAAGTACCAAACTTCATCCAACTCCGAAGCTAACCATAGTCCTTTTTCGCCATTGGGTTCGATAAATTTAAATGAGATTTCAGGGATGAAGGTCTCAACCGATTCTATCTGATAAGAAATATCATTATTAAAGGTGATTTTTAGCAAGCCCTTTTCTGTGGCTTCATACAAACTACCATTAACACTCTCGAGGTCAAAAACCGTTGTGGTCTCAAAATTTGGGATATTGGTAAAATTGAGGAATTGAAATCCTTTAAAAATTTGTAATCCAGAAGCATTGGTTCCTGCTAATAGAACACCTTGATAATTTACCAATAGACTTTGAACCCTTTTATCGGGAAATCCATTTCTGGAATCAAAATGTTTAATTTCTCCATTACTAAGTACATTAAGTCCTCCGCCAAAAGTTCCAATCCAAATCCTTCCTTGCTTATCTTCTGCTAAGGACATAACAAAGTTATGCGATAATCCGCTTTTCTCATCGTAATATTTAATTTGATCCGCTTTAGAATCCAATATATATAAGCCACCATTGTGTGTGCCGATATAAATAATGCTATCAGAAGCTTCAAAAATTGATGTAATTTGAAAGTAAGCAGGAATAATATTTTTTTTATAAATATTGAATTCTTGATTTTCAGATGTAAATTTCTTTAACCCGGCGTCAGTTACAAAGATCAACTCGCCTGACGACAATTCAATAATATCATAAACCCTGTCACTTAAACCTTCCTTACCCATGTACTTCTCAGAATCTTTAAAATTCCAACCATCACTTTCTTTTAACATCTGAAATCTATATGCTCCGGAGCCATCGGTAATCACCCATAAAAAGTCATCATATTCAATAAATTTATAAATATGCCCGGTAATGTCTAACGAATCCAGTGACTCAAACGAACCATTTCTGAATTGTGTTAAACCACCATCATAATGACCGAACAATAAATTGCCAAATCGATCCTGATAAATACTTTTAACACCTCCAATAGCAAGGCCATCATTTGAAGAATAATTTTGAATCTGCGTACCATCAAAAACGGAAACCCCATAACCTGTTCCCATCCAGATAAAATGATCGGTATCTTCAAAAATCGTATAGACTTTATCATTCGCCAAACCATCGGCCATCGAAATTTCCTGAAAATAATATTGCTGCGAAAAAGCAGAAGTCCACAATAAAAACAGCAGACTTGTTAGTTTGTAAACCCTCATTGTCAAATTGACTATTTCTTAATAAAGAAAAATGTTCCATTCTCATCACCCAAACCGGATATTACACCAAACTTTGGGGTTTGATTATTGTTTTGCTTTACCGATTTTTTAACCGATTTAACAATTACATCAATTGGGATACAAGCATCGGGATTGTTTAATAACGTATTTGCAAATGTTTTAGTAAACTGCGAATTATCAATAGCTAATTCATAGCCGGCAGAAGTAAACACCTGCGATGATTTTGAACGAACATCTTCCCAATTACTACATCTTCTGTCTGCATTTTCACCACGTGTAAGGTCGGCAAACGAAGTTCCCGACTCACAAGCATCATTAATAACCAATGTGTGCGTTAAACCGTTATAGTAGGATTGAAACGACGACTTTATTATATTTATATTAAAGTATGTGAATTCATCATCACGTTGGGCATCTACAGGGATCCAATAGCCGGTTTCGTTAATAAATTTCCCGTGACCAGCATACCAGATCAACAAAGAATTAACCTGATTAGCTCTAACCAAATCCCGTAGTTCTATTGAAAAAAATCGTTCAATTTCTTCTTTTGACATATCCTTTTTATGAATAAAATTACTGATCTTGTAATTAGCCAGGGAAGACCGCATTGCTGTAATATCTTTTTCTGGCCCGTCTAAAGATGCAAATTCCTCGTAATTTGAATTTTCAATAAAAACAACCCAGGTCTTTCCCATCGGATTATCGGCTAATACGCCAATGGCTTCTCTGTTAATCGTATATTCTGTAATTTTTCCATTGCCAAAAACATCTTCGGCATAAATAGAAATGGTATTTTTGTTTGCAATAGAAATGGTAGCATTAAACACAGGACCAATTTCATTTAATGGGTAACTGGCAAGCATATCGTTAATACGGATTACGCTTATTTTACTGTCGTCGATAATCTTTCCTTCAATATATAATTGAGGGCTATCCAGGTCAATATAAATCTCGTTATTGTCGGAGGCAACGGGTGCTCTTAAAACAACAATAGGAGGCTCAACCTCGGTTCGAACAATTTTAAAAGTTTGAACAAAAACATTGAAATAAATATCGGTCACAACCACCTTTAATTCATTCTCCTCGAGAGGAAGAGGTATCGTTACCTCAAATGTCGGGTTAAGCGCTTTTTTATCAAAATCAGCATTTTTGCCATTTGCTTCTATTTTATGAATTAAGCTTTGGTCATTTATTATCCCGGCAACTTTAATTTCAGTAGCTCCTTTGGATACCTGAACTTCTTTTGGATTTCTTTTTAATGGTTCGGTTAAAACCAATTCAGGATTATTAGCTTCTTTATTTAATTCATATAACTGCTTTTTTGCATCTTCTAATTTTACATTAAGCCCCACAACACCTGGAGAAAGTTCAGCAAAACGCTCATAATCATTTACAGCTTGATTTATATTCCCGGTTTGTGCATTCGCCTGTGCTCTATAATAATATCCTTCGGGGTTATCCGAATCCAAAACAATAACTTTATTAAAATCGCCAATCGCATTGGCATACTGACTAAACTGCATATTGTACATTCCTCGTTGTTTGTACAATTCCTTATTTTCCGGTTCAAGTACAATTGCTCTTGAAATATCGTTTATAGCATTTGGAAAATCTTTATTTGCCACTCCGATCTGGCTTTTTAATATATAAGCTTCCACATTACTTTTATCTAACGAAATGGCTCTATTTACATCAGCATATGCTCCGCTTAGTCGATTTAAATTTAATTCTGCTCTGGCTTTTCCAATATATCCCATCACAAACTTGGTATTATATTTAATAGCCTTATCATAACTATTTAAGGAATTTGTGAATTGAGCAAGGCTATCGTAAGCCATACCTTCGTAATAATTAGAAAGATCGTAACTTTTTTGAGCAACCCATTGTTTAGCAATAATTAAGGCCTGATCTTTTCTCTGATTTCGTAAATTAACCAGTATCAGATAGGGATAAGATTTTAAATTGTTCTTTTTTATTCTAATGGCTTCAGAAAACATTTGCCCTGCCAAAGAATCACTTTCCATATTGTAATAAATAACACCTGTTTTATAATAAAGGTCCACGTTCTTACTGTCGAAAGCAAGCGCCCGTCGAAAATCATCTGCAGCTTCCTGAGGTTTTTTTAATGCCTCGTAAGATTCACCTCTTTTTATATAGGCATCGGTATAATCTGTCTGTAATTCTATCGCTTTTGTAAATTGTCCGATCGCATCGTTATAATTTTTAGAGTCGAAAAACTCCATCCCTGTTTTATATATTTTTTTAGGGGTTTGAGAAGAAGCGTCAAAACCTAATAAGAGTAGGCCAATGAATAAAATAATGATCTTAGGCATGGTAGGTAAGTTTATTTAGCATTTTGCAAGTTATAAAAGAAGTGCGAAACCAAGAAATTTATTATTCGTGTACGGGCTATATTCCAAGAGTTACACGAATCATTGAATTTTTATTAAACAATCGATGTCAAAAACAAAAAAAAGAATTGTCCTACAAAATTGAATTACATCTGTTTATCAATAATATCTGTCTCTAAATCAGCTGTATGATCTGATGAGAGTTTGAAATATTTCCTGCCAAGAAAAACAAGTAAATAAAAAATGGGGGTATCGATCAAGGCGGCCAGGACTTTAAATAGCCAACCATCAAAGATCATTGACTGAATCTCGTCAAAAGATTTTACGCCAATAAAAAGAACTGAAACAACAAGTATTGTATCGACCAATTGTGATACAATAGTTGACCCATTATTTCGCAACCATAAATGTTTGCCATTTGTAAGTCCTTTCCAAAAATGAAACAACTTAACATCGACTAATTGGGCGAAAAGGTAAGCTATCATTGAGGCTCCTATTACCCGCCACGAATTTTTAAAAACAATATTGTATTCTTCATCATTAACCGGTGAACCTTCAATACTTGGAAATGCGCTGCCTAACAACAAAACTCCAAGAATAATAACAGAAGCGATTAAACCCGTAATAATAACCCGATTGGTTCTTTTCTTGCCATAAAACTCACTTAATACATCGGTAATTAAAAAGGTTAATGGGTAGGGTAAAACACCTGCTGATAGGATAAAAGGTTCGGAAAAGCCCAGAAAACTAAGATCGACCAAAACAAATTTATTGGCTATCAGATTGCAGACTATTAAAAGTGCTACAAAAAGTCCTGAGAGGATTAGATAGGTATAGTTTATTCGAAGATTAATTTTATCGTTCACAACCGGAAAAATAGCCATAATCTTGATAAAAAGAGCCTAAACTTTTAATTCTGCGCTCCAAACCCTTTTTGTAGTATCACTTATTTTAAATTTATCCCCTATCACTATACCTATCAGCCATACAATTTCACCCTTGTTTTCAAGAATGTAAACTTTGCTTTTATCAGGTAATGGAATCTTTTTATCGATCAAAATATCGCTTATCCTTTTTTCTCCTCCTAAGCCCAGTGGTTCCATTTTATCTCCGGGCTTCCATTTTCGAAGGATCAATGGAAAATTTAGTTTATCAAAATCAAACTGTCCGATAAAAACGTTCTTCAATATAGTAGTATTCTCAGAAATAGAGAACTGAAGTTCTATTGGATCAGAAATAGATTTGGTAGTTTCAGGGATTTCAAACTCCTGGATTTGAGGGCGTTGCTCATCTTCCGTTTTTCTTATTAAGATGCAATCCCGATCGATCGTTAACCGATGGGTATTGCTATTGAAATACTTCCCCGGAAAAGAAACAGAATTTTTAATATTACTTACTTGATCCTGATTAAAACCAAATTCATTTAAAACGGGAAATAAAAATAAATCACGCTCCTCCCCTTTTTCCCACTTTAGTATAAATCCTTCATCTTGAGTACTCAAATACTGATTTTTAAAAGTCTCCAATCCTTTCAAGAAATAGTCATTTACAGGTTTTATATTGGCCAGGTGCCGATCAAACGCCAGCATTAATGAAGGGTTCTCTTTTTCCAATTCAGGTATAATAATATGTCGGAAACGGTTTCTTTTGTATTTATACGATACATTGCTCTAGTCTTCCCTCCAGCTAAAATGGTGTTTTGAGAGAAAACCATTTTAGCTGAAGGGAAGACAGGAGCAATGCATCGTATAAA
>Ga0164315_10004302_pt1 | contig 11051 bp, 8 predicted proteins | sample GuaBasSedimGuay6_FD_113737 | JGI IMG/M metagenome (GOLD analysis project Ga0164315, IMG submission 113737) | Subseafloor sediment microbial communities from Guaymas Basin, Gulf of California, Mexico - Guay6, Core 4569-2, 0-3 cm | ecosystem: Environmental > Aquatic > Marine > Hydrothermal vents >...
AGCCGGATGTTCTGTTGCCTACCATGGGTGGTCAGACAGCGCTTAACTGTGCCCTGGATCTGGATCGCGAAGGTCTCCTGGTGGAGTTCGGCGTTGAGATGATCGGTGCCAGTAAAGATGCCATCGATATGGCTGAAGACCGTGAGCGTTTCAAGAATGCCATGGAAGAGCTCGGCCTGGACATGCCGCGTGCAGCTATCGCGCACAGCATGGAAGAGGCATACCAGGTACAGGCACAGGTTGGTTATCCGACAGTGGTTCGCCCGTCGTTCACTATGGGGGGCAGCGGTGGCGGTATCGCTTATAACAAGGAAGAATTTGATGAGATCTGCCTTCGTGGCCTGGATCTGTCACCGGTAAGTGAGTTGCTGGTAGAAGAATCTATCTCCGGCTGGAAAGAATACGAGATGGAGGTGGTGCGTGATAAAAATGATAACTGCATCATCATCTGCTCGATCGAAAACCTTGATCCGATGGGTATCCACACCGGTGATTCGATAACCGTTGCTCCGGCGCAGACGCTTACCGATAAAGAATATCAGTTGATGCGTGATGCCTCGATTGCGGTATTACGCAAGATCGGTGTTGAGACCGGTGGTTCTAATGTACAGTTTTCGGTGAACCCGGCCGATGGTCGTATGACCATTATCGAGATGAACCCGCGTGTATCACGTTCATCTGCACTGGCTTCAAAAGCCACCGGGTTCCCGATTGCAAAAATAGCCGCCAAACTGGCGATTGGTTACACGCTGGATGAATTACAGAACGAGATTACCGGTGGTGCAACTCCCGCGTCATTTGAACCAACCATCGATTACGTAGTAACAAAGATTCCACGCTTCACTTTTGAAAAATTCCCGCAAGCTGAAAATCGCTTGACCACGCAGATGAAGTCTGTGGGTGAAGTGATGGCTATCGGTCGAACTTTCCAGGAATCATTGCAAAAAGCATTGCGTGGATTAGAAGTTGATATCGATGGTTTAAGTCCGATACTCGACCCCGAGATGGCAGAAGACGAAGTCGAATCATTTCTCAACCAGGAGTTAAGCCTCGCTGGTGCAGATCGTCTTTTATATGTTGGTGATGCTTATCGTCGTGGTTATTCAAACGAAAAAGTGTTTAACCTGACCAGGATTGATCCCTGGTTCCTGGTTCAGATAGAAGATCTGATTAAAGAAGAACTGGCGCTAGAGGGTAAGGCTTTGCAGAGTATCGGCAAAGACGAGCTGTACCAGTTAAAGCGTAAAGGCTTCTCTGACAGTCGTCTTGCAGGACTGCTAAAGGTCGAACAAAAAGCGCTGCGCGAATATCGCCAGTCTCTGGATATCCGCCCGGTGTATAAGCGCGTTGATACCTGTGCGGCAGAATTTGCTACCTCGACTGCCTACATGTATTCGACTTATGAAGAAGAGTGTGAAGCGAACGTTGACGACCGGGATAAGATCGTTGTCTTAGGCGGCGGTCCTAACCGTATCGGCCAGGGCATCGAGTTTGATTATTGTTGTGTGCATGCGGCTTTTGCCATGCGTGATGACGGTTATGAAACCATCATGATTAACTGTAATCCTGAAACCGTCTCTACCGATTACGATACTTCTGATCGTTTATATTTTGAGCCGTTAACCCTGGAAGATGTGCTCGAAGTGCTGGATAAAGAAAAACCAAAAGGTGTTATCGTGCAGTACGGTGGTCAGACTCCGTTGAAACTTGCGCGTGATCTCGAGGCGGCAGGTGTGCCGGTTATCGGTACCACGCCAGACTGTATCGATCTTGCTGAAGATCGCGAGCGTTTCCAGCAGGTGGTCAACGAGTTAGGTTTGAAGCAGCCGCCAAATAGATTGGCAAGGTCAACCGAAGAAGCCGTGAAAGGTGCTGCAGAGATCGGTTTCCCGTTAGTGGTTCGTCCATCTTATGTGTTAGGTGGTCGTGCCATGGAGATCGTTTACAACGAAGTAGATCTCAAGTACTACATGAAAAATGCAGTGAGTGTGTCTAACGATGCGCCTGTATTACTCGATCGTTTCCTCGATGATGCGGTAGAGGTTGATGTCGATGCTATCTGTGATGGTAAAGACGTGTTGATCGGCAGCATCATGGAACATATCGAGCAAGCGGGTGTGCACTCTGGTGATTCTGCCTGTTCATTGCCGCCTTACTCATTATCGGCTGAAGTGCAGGATCAGCTGCGTGAGCAGACCCGTCAGTTAGCATTAAAACTGGGTGTGGTCGGTCTGATGAATATCCAGTTCGCTATTCAGTTCACTGATGAAGCTTCGAACATCTATTTGCTGGAAGTGAATCCACGTGCCTCTCGTACCGTGCCTTTTGTTTCCAAAGCAACCGGTGTACCATTGGCAAAAATCGCCGCACGTTGCATGGCAGGTATCTCGTTAAAAGAGCAGGGTGTAACTGAAGAAGTTGTACCCAAAAATTATGCAGTGAAAGAATCGGTATTCCCGTTTGTTAAGTTCCCCGGTGTTGACCCGTTGTTAGGTCCTGAAATGAAATCCACCGGTGAAGTTATGGGGGTGGGCGAGACATTCGGCATGGCCTTTGCCAAAGCACAGTTAGGTGCCGGCGTGGACTTGCCGACTAAAGGGCGGGTTTTCATCAGCGTGCGCGAACGTGATCGTGAGCATGCCGTTTCACTGGGCAGAGAACTGGTTGCCAAGGGTTTTGATCTGGTAGCGACCAGCGGTACTGGCGGTGCATTAGCTGACGCAGGTATTGAGTTCAAGCAGGTGAATAAAGTTCACGAAGGCCGTCCGCACATAGTCGATATGATCAAGAACGGTGACATCGCGTTAATTATTAATACCACAGAAGGCAAGAAGGCAATTCAGGATTCTTATACCATCCGTTCATCGGCACTGCAGCACAAGGTGAGTTACACTACCACCATTGCAGGCGCCAATGCCACGGTGAGAGCATTAGATTATTTAGCGGTGAATGTGGTAACAAAATTACAGCATTTGCACGAAAAAATACATAAAAACAGACAGCAAGAGAGACAAGAGGTCATAGTGTGAACAAAGTGCCAATTACCGTGCAGGGAGCACAAAAGTTACAGGACGAATTACTCCAGTTAAAAAGTGTCGATCGCCCTAAAGTGATTGAAGACATCGCGACTGCGCGCGAACATGGTGATTTAAAAGAAAATGCGGAATACCATGCTGCACGTGAACAACAGGGTTTTATTGAAGGCCGAATTAAAGATATTGAAGGTAAACTCGGCAACGCAACCATTATTGATGTCACTACCGTTAATGCCAATGGCAAAGTTGTTTTTGGTGCCACGGTCGATGTTGCTGATGAAGAAACCGGCGATGAACTGACCTATCAGATTGTGGGTGAAGACGAAGCAAATATAAAAAATAATAAGATCTCAATAGGTTCACCAATCGCACGCGCCTTAATCGGTAAGGAAGAAGGTGATGTTGCAGAAGTGAAAACGCCGGGTGGCTTGCGCTCGCTGGAAATTGTAGATATTCAGTATATTTAAAAACATAACTGTCCACAGATGAACGCAAATGGACGCAAATAAAAAACAATAAATAATTTACATAAACTGTGTTAATGCAGGTATATATAAGCGGAGCTTTGCAGGCTCACTATTCGCGTAGGGGGAGGTACTGTCTTATCCTGGTTTGCCTCTACAAGAAATTAGTTTTTATTTGCGTCCATTTGCGTTCATCTGTGGACTAATTTTCTTTTGATCTTAAATTTTATGAGCCTATCCAAAAAACAAATCAAATTTCTGCGTGCTAAATGCCACGATTTAAAAGCGGTCATCATGTTGGGTCAAAAAGGCCTGACGGAAGAAGTGTTGAACGAGCTTGAAATTGCGTTGATTCACCACGAGCTGGTAAAAATAAAACTGGCGGTTGATGACCGTGAAGCTCGCAAGCAGATGATTAGCGAAATATGTGATAAAAGCCAGTCAGAAGAAGTACAGTCGATTGGTAAGACATTGTCTGTTTATCGAGTTAATCCTGATAAGGCGATTATTGAATTGCCTAAAAGATAGTTATAAGTTGTAAGTTGTAAGTTTTGAAGCTTTTAACTTAAAACTTAAGACTTACAACTTAAAACTTTTTATCATCATGGCAAAAAGCAAAAGCAGCAAAAGCTGGCTCAAAGAACATTTCGATGACGAATTTGTTCGCCGTTCGCAACAGGATGGTTATCGCTCACGTGCCATATATAAATTTATCGAGATAGATAAAAAAGACCGCCTGGTTAAACCCGGTATGACCATTATTGATCTGGGTGCCGCGCCGGGTGGCTGGTCGGAATATTGTGTCAAAAAACTGGGTAAAAAGGGCAGCATGATCGCGCTGGATATCCTGCCAATGGAACCAATCGACGGTGTAACCATCATAGAAGGAGATTTTCGCGAAAACCTTGTTTTTGATGAATTAATGACTGTAATAGGTGTTGGTGAGGGTAATCGTGGCAAGGTAGACCTTGTAATTTCTGATATGGCCCCCAATATTAGCGGCATGGGCTCAGTTGATATGCCCAGGGCATATTATTTGTCTGAGCTGGCGCTGGATCTGGCGCGACAGGTGTTGAAACCAGGCGGTGGTCTGCTGGTAAAACTGTTCCAGGGGGAAGGTTTTGAAGCTTATAATAAAGAGCTGAAATCCAGTTTTGCCAAAGTAGTTATGCGCAAGCCCAGGGCCTCGCGTGCGCGAAGTCGTGAAGTTTATGCGCTGGCGACAGGTTTTCTTGGCAATAGGCTATAAAGTGTTGTAAATTAGAGACATGTATTTGTTTGCCATAAATGGCGAACGTTATCTGGAGTGATCAATTGAACGATCTAGCAAAAAATTTGGTTTTATGGGCTGTTATTGCAGTGGTACTGCTGTCAGTTTTCAGTAATTTTAGTAAACAGTCCAGCAGTACGCAGACCCTGCCGTATTCGACTTATATTCAGATGGTTAAGTCAGCTCAGGTTTCCCAGGTCACTATCGAAGGCCGTGATATCAAAGGTAAAACCAATACCGGCAGTGTTTTTAAAACCTATAGCCCCGAAACCAGCAATACGGCGATGATCGGCGATCTGCTGGATAACAACGTTGAAATAACCGCAGCCGCACCTGAAGGCCAGTCATTATTAATGACCATCTTCATTTCATGGTTCCCCTTCCTGTTACTTATCGGTATCTGGATATTCTTCATGCGCCAGATGCAGGGCGGCGGTGGTGGCCGTGGTGCCATGTCGTTTGGTAAAAGCAAGGCACGCATGCTGGGTGAAGATGAGATCAAAGTCACTTTCAAAGACGTAGCCGGTGCCGAAGAAGCCAAAGAGGAGGTTTCCGAACTGGTTGATTTTCTTAAAGATCCAAGTAAATTCCAGAAACTGGGCGGAAAGATTCCCAGCGGTGTGTTGATGGTGGGTTCACCGGGTACCGGTAAAACCCTGCTGGCAAGGGCGATTGCCGGTGAAGCAAAAGTACCTTTTTTCACTATTTCAGGTTCTGACTTTGTTGAAATGTTTGTTGGTGTCGGTGCCTCACGGGTACGTGATATGTTCGAGACCGCGAAGAAACACGCGCCATGCATTATCTTTATTGATGACATTGATGCTGTTGGTCGTCATCGAGGTGCCGGTTTAGGCGGTGGACATGATGAACGCGAACAAACCCTGAACCAGCTGCTGGTTGAAATGGACGGTTTTGAAGGCAATGAAGGCGTTATTGTTATAGCGGCGACTAACCGTCCTGATGTGCTTGACCCCGCATTGTTACGCCCTGGCCGATTTGACCGTCAGGTGGTGGTGCCGTTGCCGGATATTCGTGGTCGTGAACAAATTCTTAAAGTGCATATCCGTAAAGTACCGGAAGCTGAAGATGTGAAACTGGCTATTATCGCTCGTGGCACGCCCGGGTTCTCCGGCGCGGACCTGGCAAACCTGGTGAATGAGGCGGCCTTGTGCGCTGCACGTGAAAATAGCAAGGCCGTAAACATGTCTCATTTCGAGCGTGCTAAAGATAAAATCATGATGGGCACTGAGCGCCGCTCCATGGTGATGTCTGAAAAAGAGAAAAAACTCACTGCTTATCATGAAGCAGGGCATGCGATTGTCGGTCGCCTGGTTCCTGAGCATGATCCAGTTTATAAAGTCAGTATCATTCCTCGTGGCCGTGCCCTGGGTGTGACTATGTTTCTTCCAGAGGAAGATCGTTACAGTCTCAGTAAAAAACACCTGGAAAGTCAGATTTCCAGCCTGTTCGGTGGCCGTATCGCAGAAGAGCTGATTTACGGTAAAGACAGTGTGACTACCGGTGCTTCTAACGATATTGAACGGGCAACGGACATTGCACGTAACATGGTGACCAAGTGGGGCTTGTCTGATCGCCTGGGACCATTGACTTACTCGGAAGATGAGGGTGAAGTTTTCCTCGGTCGTTCGGTGACGCAGCATAAAAATTTAGGCGATGATACGGCACGTATCATTGATGAGGAAATTCGCAGCTTAATAGATACTAACTACCAACGAGCTGAGAAGTTATTGAATGAACACCTTGAAGTGCTGCACACAATGACGGATGCGCTGATGAAGTACGAAACCATTGATGCGAATCAGATCGATGCTCTGATGGCTGGCAAAGATGTGCCACCGCCAAAAGACTGGGTTGATATGGACGATGATGACGATGCCAGTAGTTCACCTTCTAAGAAAAAAGCGAAAAAGGATTCTAAGGGCACTGTTGGTGGACCTGCAGGGCAGCATTAACAGATAGTTGTCAGTTTGCAGTTTGCAGTAAAAGAAAAAGTTAAAAACTTTCTAATTCCCACGCTCTGCGTGGGAATTTGTTTTTAGGCTAAAAATAATGGGTATCAAAATAAATTCTTTTTGCTTTTTTTGCGTATTTTGCGTTTTTCGCGGATGATATTTTCTTTTCTGTTATTTAGTTTTTATCATCGTTTATTTGCGGACAAATCTATCTTTTTTCCTTTCACATGCAACAAATCCTAAACAAAATCCGCTCAGGTCACTGGGTGGTGATGGGTATTTTAAACGTTACCCCGGATTCATTTTCTGATGGCGGTCAGTTCAATCGGCTGGATCATGCCCTGAAACACGCGCTGCAAATGCAAAAACAGGGTGCCGAAGTTATCGATATTGGCGGTGAGTCAACACGCCCCGGGGCGAAACCGGTCTCTTTAGATGAAGAACTACAGCGTGTTATCCCTGTCATAGCGACAATTCGAGAGTATTCCGATGTTGCCATATCGATTGATACCAGCAAGCCGGAAGTCATGCAGGCGGCAATAATGGCCGGTGCCAGCATGGTGAATGATGTTAACGCCCTGCATGCTGAGGGTGCGCTTGAGGTTTGTGCAAATCAACCTGTTGCCGTGTGTTTGATGCATAAGCAGGGGAACCCGCAGACCATGCAGGATAATCCTCAATATGCGGATATTGTTGATGAAATCAGGCAATATTTAGTGGCGCGGGTCAGTTGTTGCATAAAATCGGGTATTCGCAGTGAAAATATTTTTATTGATCCTGGCTTTGGATTTGGCAAAACACTGGAAAATAACCTATCTTTATTAAAAGAGATGCAACAATTTTGTACACTGGGTTATCCTGTTTTGGTGGGGTTATCCAGAAAAAGCATGTTTGGCGCGCTGCTTGGTCGAGATGTAGAGCAGCGGCTGGTTGCCAGTACCTCGGCAGCAGTGATCGCTTATCGACAAGGCGCTCGGTTTTTTCGGGTACATGATGTGGCGGAAACTTGTGATGCGCTGAAGTTGTGTGAAGCAGTGCTTTAATAAATAAACAGGTAATTGTAATGACAAAGAAATATTTTGGTACGGACGGTATTCGTGGAAAAGTAGGCACGGGTTTAATGAGCCCGGAAAAAGTGCTTAAACTTGGCTGGGCGGTTGGTCGCGTACTTGCCTCACATGAAAATACCGATGGTAGAAACCGTGTGGTTATTGGTAAAGACACCCGTATTTCAGGTTATATGTTCGAATCTGCTCTGGAAGCTGGTCTATCTGCGGCGGGGGTAGACAGTGATCTGCTCGGGCCAATGCCAACACCGGGTATTGCTTATTTAACACGAACTCTGCGTGCTTCAGCCGGCATCGTTATTAGTGCCTCACATAACCCGTTTTACGATAATGGTCTTAAGTTCTTTTCGCCACAGGGCGAAAAACTCGATGATAAAATCGAGCATGAAATCGAGGCCATGTATGACTCTGAAATGAAAATTGTGGAGTCTTCAGCGCTGGGTAAGGCGAGACGTATTCTTGATGCCCACGGTCGTTATGTGGAAGCCTGCAAAGCGACCATTCCAATGAGTATTCGCTTTAATGGACTGAAAGTCGTGCTTGATTGCTCAAATGGTGCTACCTACGATATTGCCCCCAAGGTGTTTGCTGAATTGGGTGCAATGGTTATTGCTACCGGAGATAAGCCCGATGGTCTGAATATAAACCTGCAATGTGGATCGACTGACCCGGAGCATTTAATCGCCCGCGTTAAAGCAGAAGGCGCTGATTTAGGCATTGCTTTTGATGGTGATGGTGACCGCGTATTAATGGTTGACCACCTGGGTGAAGTGGTTGACGGTGATGAGCTGTTATATATCATTGCACGCTCCCGTTTGAATGATGGTGATGATATAGGCGGTGTAGTCGGTACCCTGATGTCTAATTTAGGCATGGAGCTGGCAGTAAAAGATTTAGGGCTGGGTTTTGCCCGTAGCCAGGTCGGTGACCGTTACGTACTGGAAACCATGAATGAAAAAGGCTGGACCCTTGGTGGCGAGTCTTCAGGTCATATTATCTGTTTAGATAGAACCACAACGGGTGATGGCATTGTTTCTGCTTTACAGGTGCTGGCTTACCTGGCAAAAGAAAACATGACTTTACATGAGGTCAGGGCCGGCATGAAGAAGTTCCCGCAATTAATGATCAATGTGCCACTGCCAGGGCATGCAGACCCAATGCAGTCGTCAGCCGTACAGCAAGCAGTGAAGCAGGCTGAAGCGAAACTTAATGGCCGTGGCCGCGTATTGTTAAGGCCATCCGGTACCGAGCCATTGATTCGTGTCATGGTTGAAGGCGAAGACGAGCTTCTGGTTTCGCAATTGGCTAATGACATTGCTGCACAGGTTACTCAAGCCGCTAAGGCAGCGTAACCACAAATATAAGTTGTAAGTTGTAAGTTAGAAACCGCTTTTAACTTACAACTTACAACTTATAACTTAAAACGCTGTTTTACCCCCAAATAAGCGAAATTTTTCTCCCATCTCCATAAATAGCCCTGTATCAATATTGATTTATTGAGTGCTGACAGGTATCCTTCACTCCCTTTAAAACACACATAGAATAAATCGAAGGAATGATTTACCACGTAAGCCCCGAAGGGGTGGGTATCATGGATGATACGAATAATAGATAAGCGGAGAATATAATGCGTCAGGTGATGGTAGCTGGCAACTGGAAGATGAATGGTTCCAGTGATTCAGTGAAAGAATTGATGGCTGGTATCAAAGCAGGCATGGCTTCAGTATCAAAAGCTGAAATGGTTGTTTGTCCGCCTGCGGTTTATATTTCTCGTGTTTCCGGCGCGGCTGATGGAACTGAAATTAAAGTCGGTTCGCAGAATGTCTGTGATGAAGACAAAGGTGCTTTCACCGGAGAGATTTCGGCGGATATGCTAAAAGATGTTGGTTGTAAATACGCCATTGTTGGCCACTCAGAGCGCCGTGCATTGTATGGCGAAAGTGATGAGCTGGTTGCAAAACGTTTTGCTGCAGCACGCCGTAATGGTGTTAAACCCATTTTCTGTATTGGTGATACACTGGAAGAGCGTGAAGCAGGCACAACTAATGACGTATGTGCCCGCCAGATTGATGCAGTCATTGCCCTGGAAGGCGTGGAAGCCCTGGCTGATGGGGTTATTGCCTATGAACCTGTATGGGCAATCGGTACCGGTAAAGTAGCGACACCTGAACAGGCGCAGGAAGTGCATGCCTTTATTCGCGGCAAAATTGCTGCTTTAAATGCAGAAGTTGCTGCTGGCGTGCGTATTCTTTATGGTGGCAGTATGAATCCTGCTAATGCAAAAGATTTAATTGGTCAACCGGACATCGATGGCGGTTTGATTGGTGGTGCATCATTGAAAGCAGAAGATTTTCTGGCCATCGGCCAGGCTGCTGAGTAATCTGTCGATTAGTTATTATGTTTGATTTCAAGTTTTGATTTCAGGTTTAGATTTAAGCGGGACTCTTTAGTGGATATTATTCTTCTTGTATTACATGTGTTTTTATCGCTGGGCATAATCACCCTGGTATTGCTGCAAAAAGGTGCGGGTGCCTCTGCGGGTGCTGCTTTTGGTGGTGGTGGCGGTGGTGCGGGTAGCGTGTTTGGTGCCAGCGGTTCGGCTAACTTTTTAAGTAAAACCACGGCGATTTTTGCTGTCGGCTTTTTTGTCAACAGCCTGGTTCTGGCTTACCTGGCTGCAAATAGAGAAGTGCAGACGGAAAGTGTGATTGATGCGCTGATTGAACAGCCTGTTGTAGAAGAAGTGATCGAAGTCCCCGGCGCTGCAGATGTGCCGGCACCTGAAGGGCTGGTTCTTCCTGGCGCAGAGGCTCCTGGAGCTGTGGCTCCAGATGAAGTGGAAGGGGATGTGCCACCACCTGCAGGAGAGTAGATACTTATACAGCGTGTAGATGCTTTACATGCACTACCGGCCGATGTGGTGGAATTGGTAGACACGCTATCTTGAGGGGGTAGTGGCGAAAGCTGTGCCGGTTCGACTCCGGCCATCGGCACCATATTAATAATTTTAACGGGATTCAACGTGGCAGGGAAATGGTGGCAGGGAACTGCATGTGGAAAACGTTGATATAAAAAAAATAAAACATGTTGACTGGATAAGCTGAGTCTTTCAAATCTCAGAAGTTAAAACCAAAGGGTTTTTAATATGCTCGAAAATTATTTGCCAGTATTGATCTTTTTAATCATCGGCTCCGTGGTTGGTATCGCTCTCATGTTTATTGGCGGTTTTCTACTATCGACAC
>Ga0164315_10004303_pt1 | contig 11050 bp, 10 predicted proteins | sample GuaBasSedimGuay6_FD_113737 | JGI IMG/M metagenome (GOLD analysis project Ga0164315, IMG submission 113737) | Subseafloor sediment microbial communities from Guaymas Basin, Gulf of California, Mexico - Guay6, Core 4569-2, 0-3 cm | ecosystem: Environmental > Aquatic > Marine > Hydrothermal vents...
AGGCGCTGGCGGCGTGGGGAATGGCGTAATGCACATGGAGAATATCCAGGCCGCAGTTCTCGGCACATTCGCTCATGGCCGTGGCCAGGCTCAGGGTGTAGGGGGAGTGCTCGAACACGGGATAGTGCGGCATCTCAACCGGATGGTGGAAGATGTTCTCCCGATACCGCCGCAGACGAAAGGGCAGGCTGCTGGTGATGAAGTGGACAGAGCAGCCGTGCCGGGCCAGATTCAGCCCGAGTTCGGTAGCTACCACACCGCTGCCGCCCTGACTCGGGTAGCACGTAATGCCCACCGCCGGCATGCGCATCAGACCCATCTTTCGTCGGGCAGATCCAACAATACCGGAGCCCCACCGCCCCACAGGGCTTCCGCTCGTTCCACCCCGGCTCGCTGCCCCCAGGCTGAGCCGCGCCTTTCGATCTTCTCCATGAAGGCGGGATCGTTGATCCAGGTGGCATTCCGCCCATCACCGCGCTGGAACTGGCTGGTGTAACAGGCCAGGGCCTCTCGTTTGGCTGCCCAGGTCGAAGTCACGTCGAAGATCACCGTGGGCTCGGCGTTGTCGGGACAGACACCGAAACACGCCTCAACCTGCCACCGCTCTGCCGGTTCAGGCCAGGTCCCGCCCCTCTCCCACAGGCGCACATCGACGGTCCCGGGACGGAAAGCCACCAGTCGGGACAGAAAGCAGGCCCGCTCCACCAGGGCGGGCGTAATCCGATGGTCAGGGTGCCGCACGGCATCGGGTGCCGTCACCACGCGACGCGGCCGCAGCCTCCGTACCACGTCGGCAACCGCACCCGCCTGCCGGGGATCGGTGTCGTCAATGAAGCCATCGGGCAGATCGAGTTGGGCGCGTCCGGCCAGCCCCAGTACCTGTGCGGCAGCTGTGGCCTCGGACCAGCGCTCGTCCACTGTGGCGTTGCTGCCCAGTTCGCCCCGGGTCAGGTCCACGACCCAGACCCGTCGACCACGATCAGCCAGCAGGCGCAGGGTTCCTCCCAGTCCGATCTCGGCGTCATCCGGATGGGGCGCAATGACCAGCAGATCACAGCCGGGTTGTTCAGAAGACATGCGGTTCATCAATTTCACACTCCCATTCCCGCCAGTCGCCACAGGCACCGGCTTCCAGGTGGGCGTCAGCCGCCCGTAAGACCAGATCCCGCAGACGGCGACCACCCAGGGCCAGGACCGGGATCCAGGCCAGCCCCCGCTCCTGGCGCCGGCCCGCGGGGAATACCCACTCCGGTTCCCGGGGTCCGGCGGTCCGGATCCGCGCCTGCTCACCCCGGATGAGACTGCGCACCCCCCGCTCCGAACGACTGCGGCGGCGGCCTGCCAGGTAGCGGGCACGGTCTGCCGGCAAATCCAGTTCCCGCTGTAGAAGCACCTCCAGGGAAGTGCTGTTGTCGTGCAGCCACGACGCCACCGCCTCGTCCACTCCTGCACCGGCGCTCGTGATCCGATGGTGCGCGTCCAGCAGTTCACGGTCCATGGACCGAGGCAGTAGCCAGGCCGCAAGTCGCGGCACCAGTGGGCTGCGGACAATACCCAGCGCCCGGTACAGCGGCTCCAGTTGGCTGAGGTAGGCCAATTCACCCGGCCCCACCACCACGGCACGGGGCGCCAGCATTCTGTCCTGCAGGAGACTGCGCAGCATGATACCCGGTCGGACAGAGCCATCGACGGGGACGGTCTCCTTGCCTAGGGGCCGCCGCATGTCACCGTCCAGCACGTAGAGGCTGCGGGACAGGGACCGATCACTGATCTGGGCATGACCGCCTTCAGCCTCGAGACGGCGACCCTGGGCATGTACCAACTCCGCCAATTCCGTGCGGCGCGCGGAGACCTCTGCATAGAACCCACCGGCCGCGGCGTGGAGTCGCGAGTCATCACCCGAAACCACCATCAGGCCGCAACCTCTGAATGCGGCCAGCAGGCACCGGCGAACGAGGGTGCGCCAATCATCGCCGGCGGTCAGGGTTCGCTGCCATTGGCGGCCCAGTTCGAGATCGTCATCGGCGCCTGCACCGCCACCGAACCAGTCACCTTCAGCGTCAAACCACGCCTCCGGGCCCAGGGTACCCAGGCGCCGGCGGGGACCGTCTCCGACCCTTGTTTTCAACCAGTCCCGGCTGCGCACAAGACCCCGTGGCGGGCGCCAGGCCCACAGGTCCAGGGCCTCCACCAGGTCATCGTCGTCGTCACCACTCCAGAACACAGGTATGGTCGGTTTCCCGGCGGCACTGAGCCGGTCGGCCAAAGCCACGGCCGTGGCGATCTTGTGTATCGTCAGCAGGGGTCCACCCAGGAAACCCGGTTGCTGCCCGGTGACCACCACGGAAGCGTCACCCCGGTGCAGAGCCGCCAGGTCGTGGTCGAAGCGGGCGCGACCCTCTCCGGGCAGGTCCTGTCGATGTTCGCTGGCCCACGACCGTGCCTCGTCGGAACCGAACCATTCGCCAGTCCCGGATTCCTTGGTGACAGTGCTCGCCAACGCGACGGTCGCCTCGTTGTCCAGCCAGTCGCGATAAAGTACATTGCCGCGTGCGGCCCCGGTCAATGGCGCTCCGGCCCGCGGCTTGGTCAGGTCGGTCATGCCGTGTCGCTCCGTCGGTAGGCCAGCAACCAGCGGTCGCCCGCACCCAGGGGATCACCGTCGTAGCTGCCGGCGGCGGCCACCCGATGCAGGCCGGCGGCCCGGGCCATGTTGTCCAGTTCCTCCAGGCTGAAGACCATGACTTCCTCCACGTAACGCAATCCCTTCCGTGGGCACCCCCAGGCGGCGGCTTCGTCCACGTGGCCGGTCCTCGGCGCCAGCGTCACCATCTTGCAGACCTTGCGACGCAGGTCATCGTAGGTCCTTTCTTCGGCCACGACCAGGGGGCCGGCGTCACGTCGACGCACGGCCGGCTTCGTGCCTGCCAGCTCGTTGCGAACCCGGTCCGCATCGAAATAGTCCAGGCACCAGTGGCCGCCCGGCCGCAGCACGCGGGCCACTTCACCCACCGGTTGGGCATTTGCCGCCGCATCGTCGAAATATCCGAAAGCCGTGAAGAGGGAGAGCACCGTGCCGAGGCTGGCGTCCGCCAACGGCAGCCGGCGCATGTCCCCCCGCACCAGGTTCAATCGGGATTCCTTTCGCCCGCGCGCCCGGGCCAACAGCGGTGCCGAAAGGTCCAGGCCCACGGCCGCGCCACGCTCAGCCAGCTGTTCCAGGTGGCGTCCTTCGCCACAGCCCAGATCCAGCAGGGGCTCGGCCAGGGGCACCATGCGACCCAGTTGTTCCAGACAGCGGCTGGCCTCGGCGTCGTCACGATGGCCGTAGATGAGGGGATAAAAGGGACCGAACGCGGTCTCATACCAGGCATCAATCACGCTGGACATCCGGTTCGAACGGCACCAACCCCGCGAGGGGTTGTCCCCTTTGCAACACGGTATCCAGGGCATCCCGCGCTTTTGCCGGGTAGTCCAGGGTATAGTGCAGGCCCCGGCTTTCATGCCTGCTGGTCGCACAGATCACGATCAACTCCCCGATCAGGGCGATGTTGCGCAGCTCGGCCACATTCGGATCCAGCAGGGCCTTCCCGTAGACCAGTTCCACCGTTTCGCGCACAGCACGCAGGCGCCGCAGGGCGATATCCAGCCGGTGCCGCTCGCGCACGATACCCACGTAGTCCCACATGATCCGGCGCACCACGTCCCAGTCGTGCTCCACCACCATCACCTCGGCGGCGGGTGCCTGGGAATGGTGGCGTCCGAAGCGGGTCGGCAGACGGGGCGCCAGTCCCGCAAAGACCACGGGTTCGTCGGCCAGGGCCGCGGCAGCGCGATCCGCGAAATAGACCGCTTCCAGGAGGCTGTTGCTGGCCAGTCGATTGGCACCGTGGACTCCCGTACAGGCAACTTCACCGATGGCGAACAATCCCGGCAGGGTCGAGCGGGCGTCAAGATCCACGGCGACACCGCCGCACATGTAGTGGGCCGCGGGCACCACGGGTACCGGCTCACCCGCCATGTCGATCCCGTATCGGGCGCAGGTGGCCACGAGATTGGGAAAGCGCTCTTCCACCACCTGCCGGTCCAGATGACGCAGATCCAGGAATGCGCAGGGGTCGCCGCTGGTCTTCATCTCGTGGTCTATGCTGCGGGCCACGGTATCCCGGGGCGCCAGGTCCGCCAACGGATGGTAGCGGGCCATGAAACGTTCTTCGCGGTGGTTGATGAGTACCGCGCCCTCGCCCCGCACTGCCTCGCTGATGAGGAAACTCTTGGCCTCGGGGTGATACAGGCAGGTGGGATGGAATTGTACGAATTCCAGATTGCGCAGCTCGGCACCGGCACGGAAGGCCATGGCCAGGCCGTCCCCCGTGGCTATATCCGGATTGCTGGTGTAGCTGTAGACCTTGCCACAGCCACCGGTGGCCAGGACCACCACATCCGCCAGATAGACCTGTCGCCCCAGGGTGGTGCGATCCAGCACCAGGGCACCGACAACACGTCCGGCGAACTCGGGCGCCAACTCCAGGTCGGCCCCGCTCAGCAGCTCCAGCCCCATATGATCCCGGTCCAGGGTGATCCGGGGGTGCTCCTGGCAGGCCTCCAGCAGGCGGCTCTCAATTTCCTGTCCGGTCAGGTCCCGGCAATGCAGGACACGGCGCCGGGAGTGGCCACCCTCCCGACCCAGGGCATAGGAACCATCACCGTTCTCGACACGGCTGAAACGTACGCCGTGGCTCACCAGGCGATCGATGAGGCCCGGACCCGCCTCCACCATGGCCCGGACCACTTCCTCGCGACACAAGCCGTCCCCCGCCTGCAGGGTATCGGTGACGTGGAGTTCGAAATCATCCAGCGGCGAGACGGCAGCGGCGATCCCCCCCTGGGCGTAGTTCGTGTTGCTTTCCCGGCATTCCTTCTTGGTCACCACACGCACCGTCCCGTGCTCGGCCGCCAGCAGGGCAAACTGCAGCCCCGCAATGCCTGATCCCACGACCAGGCAACGGCTTGTGACGGATTCGGCGTTAAAATCGGAAGTCATGCTCCCTCCCGGGGAATCCCGATGGCGATTGGTGCTAAAGCCCAGGCGCCGGCGGGCGAAAATACTGGAGTCCTTGCAACATAAGCTCACCCCTGGATGTCTGTCCACCGGGAGGATGATACCGTGAGAACCCGAGTACTGACCGCCGCCCTCGCCCTGCTTCTGGGGCTCGCCCCGCTGATCGGTTGCGAAAGCGGCAACGACAGCGAATGGCAGCGTGTGGTGTGTGAGGTGGAACTGGTCAATGAGGGTGCGCCCCTGGTGTCGGCCTATGTCGTAGACGGCGGTGACGGCATCATCGGCTTCGATCCCCTCACTGGCACCTCTGACGATACTTTTCCGTTCGATCAGATCGCGGTATCGTTCCGGGCACGCCCGTACAGCGTCTCGACCATGACCATACCCGAGGACAGCGCTTACAGCTCGTTCATCATCACCGGATACAACCTGGTTTGGCGCACGAGCACTACGAATCCCGATTCACTGGACTTGACGCAATACAACGTGACTAATGGGTCGTTGTACTTGCAAGTGCCTATCAATGCCGATGCTGTCTCAGCCGTGATGGTCGTCGACCGGGCCATGAAAGGCGGCGTACTCGCAGCATTCGAAGCGGCATGGTACGCGGACCCTGGCAACTTACCTGGCTCATTCCCTGGTTTTTGGACCGACACTCAGGATTTCACTGCTATTGCAGACTTGCAGTTCATCGGTCACGACAGCGGCAGTCGACATGAGACGGTTATCAACTCCGGTGTTGGCGTAACGTTTACATACGCCCTGGCAGCCAACTAGCGACTCAACGCCTACCGGTTATCCAGACGCTCCCCCACCATTGCGGGGAGCGTCTGTTTTCCCGTCCAGCTCAAATCCTGGTCCGCTACGATCACCGGCAGGTCTTCCGGCCACGACGGTGCCAACTTCGTCCAGTCCTTGCGAGTGGTGACGGTGCAGGGCGCGCCGGCGGCACGCAGGGCCCCGGTGATCCGGTTCAGGAGGGCGGCGCCGTAACCGGAGTGATCATCGCACCGAATAGCCAGTTCCGGTGGTCGGCCCAGGACAGCAGTGGCATCCTCTTCGAAGCGCAGCGGGCGGGCCACGCCCGACAACGCCGCCCAGGGAGCGCCGGTGACCGGCGCCGGATCCAGGACCAGGCGCCGGACGAAACCCGTCACCGGCTGGCCCGTCGTGCTGGTAGCCGGCGGTGCCTGGGCCTCGAGCAGCAGCAGATCCGCCCGTCGCGCACCCCGGGCCGATTCGCGCCAGGGGCCGAAGGGCATGACCGGCCCCGTGCGTACGGCGAGACCGCCCAGGTCATCATGCCAGGTATCGACGATGAGCACGTCAAGGTGCCGCCCAATGGGGGTCTGGTGACCGTCCTCCAGCAGCACCAGATCCACTTCGTCGAGATGCCGCCGGATCCACTGGACCCCGTCGCGGCGACGCCGGGACTGCACCACCGGCCAGCCTGTCGGTTGCAGCAGGGCGGCCATCATGCGCGCTTCGTCACCCGCCAGTTCGTCGGCCGGGTCCACTTGCAGGGGGCCGGCCAATCCCGACCCGTAGCCCCGGGTCAGCACGCAACCACAGTGGCCCGCCGCCGCCAGATCCAGTGCCAGTTGAATAACCACCGGGGTCTTGCCGGTGCCCCCCACGGCCAGATTGCCCACCGAGACGATGCGCGGCCTGGCGGGTGGCGCGGACCGTCGACTCACCCGCCGGTCCTGGATGAAATCCATGAGCCCGTTCACGGTGCCCTGCCACCACGGTCGGCGTGACGCAGTAACCGGGCGCCATACGCGGTGAATTGCTGTACGCAGGTCGAGGATCTTCACGACTGCTCCCACTTACTGTCCAGCAACCAGGCGGCAAGCCTGTTCCTGGTGTCGGCCAGGTCCTCAAGCGACGCGTCCCGGGGCACGAGCAACGCCGGTCCCTGCCGGATCTCCACCCGTGAACCAGGCCAGGGTATGGCGGCATGATCCCAGGTCCGCAGGGAGGACGACACGCGACACCGACAGCGCAAGGGCACGATGGGCCGTCCGGTCAGGCGAGCCAACTGCAACACCCCGTCATGGACGACACCGAAAGGGCCGCGGGGACCGTCCACCGCCAATCCCGCATGGGCACCATTCTCCACCAGCCGCCGCAACGCGACGAAGACCCGGCTACCGCCGTCTCCCGTGGCACCCCTTACGTAGCTGAAGTCCTCATCCCCCAGGGCATGCACCAGTAGATCGCCGTCGGGGCTGTTGCTCACCACCAGAACCGGCTTGAGGGTCCGCACATACAGGAGGGCCGGCAGAATATCGCGATGCAGGCAGGCAAAAACAATCGCGCCTTCCGGTACGGGCGGCAGCAACGGGTCCAGGCGCAGGGTATCACGCATCAACCGCCAGCCCCCTGACGCCGCCAGGTATTTGAGCCGCTGCAGGACGCTCACGGCCCGTTCTCACCCAGCATGGCCGTGATAGCTGTGGCGGTGCGCTCCCAGACTCCCGGTCGACCACACAGGGCCCGCAGTTGTCGTACTCCCGCATGGAAAGCCGTACGCCGCACCGGCTGGTTGACCCAGTCCATGACTCCCCGCGCCAGGGGCAGGGGAGCCACCGAGCCCTGGACCCTTTCCGGCACCAGGTCGGCATCCAGGATCAGGTTTGCCAGCCCGATACGTCCACCCCTGACCAGGCGCCGGGCCAGCCAGTGATTCAGGGCACCCGTACGATAGATGATATCGTGGGGCACCCCGGCCAGGGCGGTTTCCAGGCTGGCCGTTCCGCTGCACACCAGGGCGGCATCGAGTCGCGGCAATAGTTCCGACAGGGGTTCGGCGGTGGCTTCGGCCACCCCGTCCAGGTCGCGGGACAACTGCTCCCGGTCCACGCCCGGTGCCGCACTGGCCAGAAAGCGCACGGGGCGGCCACCCAGCAGCGAACGCATGGTGCGGGCCGCCACCGCCAATTGCGGCAGCAAGTGATTCAACTCCTGGCGACGCGAACCCGGCAACAGCCCCACCGTCAACATTTCGCGTCCTGTCAGTCTGGCTTCCCGGGCCGCAAGTTCCCGCTCGAAAACCGAGGTATCCCCGTAGTCTTCCATCAAGGGGTGACCCATGGGGAAAACGTCGAAGCCCCGGCGCTCGAAGTACTCCGTCTCGAAGGGCAATATGGTGCCCAGACGATCAATGCGTCGGCGATAACCCCCGACCCGCCAACTGCCCCAGGCCCAGACCTGGGGGGCGATCAGCCAGAATACAGGCACACCGCTGCGGCGGGCGTGGTTTGCCAGACGACTGTTGAAACCGGGGAAATCGATGGGCACGAAAAGATCGATGCCGGCGTCGGCAATGTGCCGTGCCAGTTCCTTTTCCGCCCGCCACAACCGCGGCAGTTGCCGCACCACCTCGGCGAATCCCATGATCGCCAGGTCAGCGGTATCCCTGACGAGAGTCGCCCCGGCCGCCCGGGTTTCCGGTCCAGCCAGGGCGGTGATTTCGAGTCCTGGTATTTTCTCGCGCAGGGCCCCCACCAAGGCGGCGGCCCAGCGGTCTCCACTGGCTTCCCCGCAGGATATGAAGACTCGGTGCGGCCTACCCGTCCCCACGGGGGCTCAATCCATCGGGGCGACCGTCACGGTCATCACCGCACGATCCCCCGATCACTGCGGCGGATGAAAGCCATCAGGTCCTCGATCTGGCCCGTCAGTTCACACTCGGTAGCGATCTTGTCCAGGGCCTGGGTCACGTTCAGACCCGAGCGGTAAAGCAGCCGGTAGGCCTGTTTGAGATTGCGCACATCCCGGTCCGTATATCCATTGCGCTTGAGTCCGATGCTGTTGATGCCGGCTACTTCCACCGGGTTGCCCGCCACCTTTATAAAGGGCGGCACGTCCTGGGGCAGACGGCTGGCGCCCCCCACGAACGCATAGGACCCGATGCGCACGAACTGATGCACCGGAGTCATGCCACCGACGATGGCGCCCGACTCCACAGTGACGTGCCCGGCCAGGTTCACTGCGTTGGCCAGGACCGTGTTGTCCTGGATATGGCAGTTGTGCGCGATATGCACGTATGCCATCAAAAGGTTGCCATCACCGAGGCGGGTTTTCTCGCCCTCCCCCGTGGCTGCATGGACGGTGCAGAACTCTCGAAAATCGTTGTTGTCGCCGATCTCCACGAAACTGGTCTCGCCACCGAATTTCTTGTCCTGGGGCTCGCAGCCGATGGCGGCCGAGTGGAAGAAGCGGTTCCCACGCCCGATCACCGTACGCCCCTCGATGAGTACCGAAGAACCCACCACGCAGTCCGGCCCCAGCACCACGTCGGCCCCGATGACCGCGTGAGGCCCGATGGTAACGTTGTGACCCAGACGCGCCGAGGGATGCACCACCGCCGTGGGGTGGATTTCCGCCTCCCGTACGGGATGCGGTCCCGGTACCTTGTTCATCTTGATGGGATCCAAGATCACCCTCCTTGAGGTGCCACCAGTCAGCTGTCGACGATGCTCGACATGAGATCCGCCTCGGCAACCTTTTCGTCACCCACGTAGGCGGTACCCTTCATCTTGGCAATTGGCCCTCGTAATTTGATCATCTTGCACTCGAATCGCAACTGGTCCCCAGGCGTCACCGGACGCCGGAAACGCGCATTATCGATGCCACTGAAGTATACCAGTTTCCCCCGGGGGTCTTCCAGCGTGCTGAGCAACAACACACCGCCGGCTTGAGCCATGGCCTCGATAATCAACACAGCCGGCATAATGGGATAGTCGGGAAAATGGCCCTGAAAGAAGGGCTCATTGACCGTCACGTTCTTGATGGCCTCCACCCGGTGCCCCGGTTCGATCTCAGTGATACGGTCCACCAGCAGGAATGGATAGCGGTGGGGCAGCATGTCCATGATGGAGCCGATATCCCAGCCCACGGGATTGCGTGGCGGGTAGATCCTGGGCATGCGTCGTTCGGTCTTGGCCAGCATTCTGGTGAAATCCACATTGGCGGCGTGTCCCGCCAGCCGGGCCTTGACATGACCCTGGATGGGCATGCCCAACAGGGCCAGATCCCCCAGCAGGTCCAGGATCTTGTGGCGCACCGGTTCGTCCAGGAAGCGCAGGGTTTGGTTCCCGGCAAGCTTGCCGTCCTCGAAGACCAGCGCGTTTTCCAGACTGCCACCGAGGGCCAGCCCCTGCTCCTGCAGTCGTGCCACATCCTTCATGAGCGCGAAGGTCCGCGCCGGAGCGATCTCGCGTCGGTAGATATCCGGGCGGAGTTCGAAGCTCGCGGACTGGGTGCCGATACCCGGTTCCTCGTAGTCCACGTGGAAGCTAAGGCGAAAATGGTCACAGGGTTCGGCGATGATCTCGATATCCCCGTCCCGCCAGGAAACGGGTCTCGTGATACGATAATAGAGAGACGGCAGGCCCTGGTTCTCGATACCCGCCTCGTCGATCATCTCCACATAGCTCAGAGAGCTGCCGCAGGCCGGTACCGGCGGCTCGCCGCCCTCCAGCCTGATCTCGCAGTTGGTCACACCCAGGCCAGCCAAGGACGACAAGACGTGCTCGACGGTGTGGACGGTGGCTCCATCACGGGTCAGGGTGGTGGCCCGCACCAGATCCTCGGTGGGTACCGCGTACTCCACCAGGGCTGGGATACGGACCTCGCCCCCGGGTCCGGGCACCACGAAGACCAGTCCCGCATTGGGCGGCGCCGGGGCAAACGTCATGCGCGCGGGTTGACCGGAATGAAGGCCGATACCTTCCACCGTCACTTCCCGTGCCACTGTTCTCTGCAACCAGATCATCCGCCCCTACTCCTGATCAGATTCGCGTTCGAGCTTGGCAAGCCTCCGCAACATCGCGGGCAGCTTGCGCATGGCCCCCAAGATGCGGAAGGCCTCTCCCACGTCCAGCGCCGGCGAACCGAACACCGAGGCGCCGGACGCCACATCCTTCATGATCCCCGACTGGGCACCGATCCTGACGCCCGAGCCTATATTCACATGGTCGG
>Ga0164315_10004304_pt1 | contig 11050 bp, 8 predicted proteins | sample GuaBasSedimGuay6_FD_113737 | JGI IMG/M metagenome (GOLD analysis project Ga0164315, IMG submission 113737) | Subseafloor sediment microbial communities from Guaymas Basin, Gulf of California, Mexico - Guay6, Core 4569-2, 0-3 cm | ecosystem: Environmental > Aquatic > Marine > Hydrothermal vents >...
ATCAGCAATGTTATCAAAACAATTTCTAGAGTTTTTCCCGGGGTTACAAATTACAGTATTGGGGTCATTAACTTTTTAATGCTGTTCTCTTTTTTCCTGACAGCTTTTTTATTGTGGTACCTGTTTATACAATTTAAAGTCAAACCCATACTGGCTGTGCTGGGGGCTTTGGGAATAACAATTTTAGCACCACAGGTTTTTCGCATGACAGGCCATTTATCGTTATCCTATAGTTTTTTTATTCCACTTACGTTTTTCTTGACCTTTAAATCATACAATTCAAAATCCTCCTGGTTCTGGCCTGTTCTTTTGATGATCAATAATATCTTCTGGTTTTTTATTCATGCTTACCTGGGGATGATGGCGGTATTTTTTGTGTTGTCGTACTGGTTTGTGAGTATGGTGATAAATTTTAAAGCTGAAATAAAAAAAGGATGGAATTATATTTTCCTGTTCATGAGCGTTGGTTTACCAATTATACTTTTTAGGGCTGTTTTGTTTTTTACCGATACACACCTCGATCGCACACCCAATCCTTCAGGTTTCTTTTTATACAATGCCGAACCTGATGATATCATGATTCCTCATCATCCCCCGCTAAGACCATTACTGGATGAATTTTTAGCCATTAACCTCAAATGGGAAGCATGGTCGTATATTGGTTTGGTAGGCGTATTTATTGTTCTGTTTATTTCAATCAACAGTTTTAAAAACTTATTTAAGCACAAGAAATTTAATTTTAATGAGAAATACCTTCCCAAAGGGGAACTGAAAATAACATTGTGGGCATCGGTTATATTGTTATTATTTGCTTTTGGGTTTCCTTTCAAGTCATTTCCTGTTTTGCTGGAACTTATGCCAGAGATTAAAAATTTCAGGTCGACAGGTCGTTTTGCCTGGTTTTTTTATTTTGCCATTTCCATCGCCGGAATTGTAATTATTGATAATATTTCAAAAGTACTATTCAAAAAAGATAAAAATATCCTTGCCTGGATTTTTATCATTCTGATGCCATTGCTTTTAATTGTTGAAGGGATTCCATACCAGGCTGAGACATCCTATTATGTTGATCGTTATCCGAATATGTTCAGGTACGAATTATTGAATAGTGACCTGAAGGAATCCGTTCAAATTGTTAATGAAGGTGATTTCCAGTGTATATTGCCATTGCCGTTTTATTATGTTGGATCAGAAAATTTCAAACGACCCGTGAACGATAAATCTGCCCGGAATTCCATGCTGGTTTCTTATCATACGGGTTTATCCATTTGTGCTGCCTATTTAACCCGGACGGGAATCAGTGAAAGTAAAAAAATTGTCCAGTTGATCTCTCCTGATTTTTACGAAAAGGAAATTCGACCGGATATAGATCCCAATCGGCCTATCCTCATTATTAAAAGTGATCATAACCTTACTCAATATGAAGCAGCTTTGTTAGAAAAGGCTGATCTTGTATGGCAAGGTGAAACGCTTGCTTTGTTCCAGATTACACCTGATGTATTATTTGAAAGCTCTGCTAAAAAAGAATTTGTTTCATTCCGGGAGATTAAAGATGGTTTGTTTTACCGGAATGGATTTTTTGTGACAGATTCTACCTCTCTAATTATTCACAAAAGTTTTGATGATTTAACAAGTTATCATGTGCTGTCAGGTAAAGGAGCATTCCATGGGAATAAAAGGGATTTGAATATGATTGCTGAATTTTCGCCGGGAACTTTTGAGCAGGGGAAGGAATATATTGCCAGCACCTGGATGTACAACGACTCTATTGATGCACTTAATTTCTGGTTCAGGCTGATATTTGAAGAGTATGATCCATTAGCCAATACCTGGGAAATTTCTTATATCGTAAATGAGCAAAGTGAAATTATAAATGGAAGCTGGTCGTTGGTTGAGTTACAATTTAAGGTTAACAATTCAAACAATCCCACCTACTTAAAAACCAAAGGCAAACTGATCGATAAAGCTGAATTTACACTGGATGATCTACTGATCAGAGAAAAAGGAGTGAATGTTTTTTTGCCGGAATATAATGAGGATGGATCAATCAAGCAATTATTTAAGAATAACCATCGGATCAGGATTTTGGAGGAGTATTAAGTATCGTTTTAAAGCTAATCAATTTTTCATGCAGAGCTGTAGTGACTCAAAGAAGAAAGTATAAGTTGATTGTTTACCTTGAAAGAACTTTGTGAAACTCCGCGGATAACTTTGCGGCCATTGCGGTGAAAATACAAACCGCAGAGTAACGCAGAGTTTGGCACAGAGTAACATAGAGTAAAAATATTGTAATACTTAGCGAGAAAAAGAATCAGGATAGCAATTTAACCACAACAGCCTTAATCCCATCAACATCAAAACCACAATCATGGTACAATTCTTCGGGTGAGCCCTGTTCGATAAACCGGTCGGGAATACCAAGTCTTTTTACGGTTGCTTTATAGCCGTTATCTGTCATAAATTCAATTACGGCACTACCAAGTCCACCAACGATGGTTCCATCTTCAACGGTAATTACTTTATCATGCATTTCAAAGACTTCATGTAACAAGTCCTCATCAATGGGCTTAAGGAAACGCATATTATACAGGCTTGCTTTGATATTTTCCTTTTCCAGTTGTGTTGCAGCTTCCATGGCAAAGTTGCCTGTGATTCCAATTGTGATGATGGCAATATCTTTTCCATCTTTCAATTTTTCACCTTTACCTATTTCCAGTTTTTCAAAGGGTTTTTTCCAGTCGGGTAAAAATCCACGACCACGTGGATATCGGATAGAAAAGGTCCCCATGTCTGGCAATTGAGCAGTGTACATCATATTTCTTAACTCTACCTCATTCATAGGTGCTGCAATGATCAAGTTGGGTACCGATCGTAAATAGGCCATGTCAAATGCCCCATGATGGGTTGCACCATCTTCGCCTACCAGCCCACCACGGTCGAGGCAAAATACAACCTGTAAATCCTGCAATGCAACATCATGGATCACCTGGTCGTATGCTCTTTGCATAAAGGATGAATAGATTGTACAATACGGGATCAAACCCTGGGTTGCCAATCCGGCAGCAAAAGTTACTGCGTGTTGTTCAGCTATTCCAACGTCAAAAGCACGATTTGGCATTTTCTGCATCATCATATTTAAGGATGAACCTGTAGGCATCGCTGGTGTAATGCCAACGATTTTTTCATTCTCTTCAGCCAACTCAATGATGGACTTACCAAATACATTCTGAAATTTAGGTGGTAACTTTTCAGTGCATTCCGATTCTTTCAATTTACCCGTTTTCCTGTCGAACAAACCAGGAGAATGATATGTGGTTGGTTCCTTTTCGGCACTTTCCAACCCTTTACCTTTTTTGGTGATTACATGCAATAATTTGGGACCGGGGATAGCCGAAAGATCACGCAAAAGTTTCACCATTTTGATCACATCATGACCGTCGGTTGGCCCAAAGTACCTGAGGTTGAAGGCTTCAAAAAGATTACTTTTTTTAAGAATTGAAGACTTTACAGCATTTCCAACTTGTTTTACAATAGATCTGGTGTTGGATCCATAACGGGTATCACCGCCCATCACTTTCCAGATTAAATCTTTAAATCTGTTATATGATCGGGAAGTTGTAATATCCACAAGGTATTCTTTCAAGGCGCCAACATTTTTATCAATGGCGATTTTATTGTCATTCAGGATAACGAGCAAGTTGGCTTTTGTTACACCTGCATTGTTAATAGCTTCCATGGCCATACCACCTGTCATAGCACCATCACCAATTACAGCAATATGCTGACTGCCATTATTTTTTTTTAGAGAAGAAGCAACAGCCATTCCCAGGGCAGCAGATATAGATGTAGAAGCGTGACCTGTCCCGAAGGCATCATACACACTCTCTTTCATTTTTGGGAAACCACTGATCCCAGCTTTTTTTCGGTTGGTGTAAAACTGGTCTTTCCGGCCTGTTAATATCTTATGTGCATATGCCTGGTGGCCGACATCCCAAATCAATTTGTCATTTGGTGTGTCAAACACATAATGGATAGCAACCGCCATTTCCACTGCTCCAAGACTGGCTGCGAGGTGGCCCGGATTGGCGGAGATAACATCAATGATAAATTGCCTGATTTCGGTACATAGCTGTGGTAAATCCTCTTCTCTTAATTGCTTAAGATCGGCAGGAGAATTTATTTTAGCTAATAATGTACCGGGTTCGGGTGACATAGAATAAATTTAATACAAAAATAGAATTATAATGAAGAAAAACTGATAAGGTTTGTTGTAAAATTATTAATAGAACACTGATGACACTGATTGAGCAGATAAACGCTGATTAATAAAAATAAACGATCTGTGAAAATCTATTAAATTCTGTGTCATCTGTGTTCTATTTATTATCAAATCTGAAATTATTTGTAAAAGCCAAAGAAAAGAATAACTCTTTCGGATTATAGTTGTTATAAATCCTAGGCAAAGCGTATGTTAAAAATCTATAAAAACCCCAGTTCCAGCAAAGCAGCTTCCGACATCATGTCTTTATCCCAGGGTGGTTCAAAAGTAAGTTCTACTTCTGCATTGTTAACTCCGGGAACATTTTGTACTTTTTCCTTTACTTCTATAGGTAATGATTCTGCCACAGGACAATTGGGTGTAGTTAATGTCATCAATACATGTGCATTAAAGTCATCGTCCACTTTTACCTCATAGATCAATCCCAGTTCGTATATGTTTACAGGAATTTCAGGGTCATAAATATCTTTAATGGTCTCAATAATGGCATCCCCAAGAACTCCTTTTTTTATTTTGTTTTCCATTTTAATTTAATATTGTTCAGCATTCAGTGTTCTGTGTTCATGTTCCAAGCTCTATGCTCCACGTTCTTGGCTTATTTTCGTTTTAAATACCAATGCATAGAGTTTCATTTGTTTGATCATGGATATTAATCCATTTGAGCGGGTAGGAGAGAGGTGGTCTTTCAATCCAATCTTTTCGATAAATTCCAGGTTTGTGGCAATGATATCTTCGGGTGATTGGTTGGACAAAACCCTGATCAATAAATTGATAATCCCCTTGGTAATTACCGCATCGCTATCCGCTTTATAAATAACTTTATCATCTTCCATTTCTGCTGAAAGCCAGACCCGGGACTGACAACCTGAAATTAAATATTGATCAGTTTTATATTTTGCATCAATAAGGGGAAGGGTTTTACCCATGTCGATCAAATAATTGTATTTATCCATCCAGTCATCAAAAATACTGAATTCGTTTACTATCTTTTGTTCGATTTCTGAAATTGTCATAAACAAAAATTTTTGCAAATTTACCGATTCTTAACCAAACATTACCTTCACCTTGTTGAGGGCTTCAACCAGTTTGTCTACTTCTTCTTTGGTATTATACATTCCAAAAGATGCACGCAATGTTCCTGGGATATGATAACTGTCCATAACTGGTTGGGCACAATGATTACCCGTTCTCAGTGCAATCCCAAATTTGTCAATGATCGTCCCGGCATCATAAGGATGAATGTCTTCAATATTGAAGGAGATAACTCCGGCTTTGTGTTTATTCTCACCATATATCCGAATTCCTTCAATGGTGTTTAATTTTTCAATGGCATAAACCATTAACTCAGATTCGTAACTTTTGATGTTTTGCATTCCTATTCCTTCAACATAACTGAGTGCTGCATCAAAAGCAATTACATCAGCCACATTGGGAGTTCCGGTCTCAAATTTATAAGGTAATTCGTTGAATGTTGTTTTCTCAAAAGTCACATTCTTTATCATCTCACCACCGGTTTGATAGGGAGGCATGGCATTCAGGTATTTTTCTTTTCCATACAAAATTCCAACACCCATTGGTCCATACATTTTATGACTGGAAAAACAATAAAAATCACAGTCCAGTTTCCTAACATCTACCTCTTCATGAACAATACCCTGGGCACCATCTACCATCACCGGAATATTATGCTGGTGGGCAATCCTGATAATCTCTCTAATGGGTTGAACTACTCCTAACGAATTGGAAACATGTCCAACGGAAACAATCTTCGTTTTTTCAGAGATCAATGATTTATAATCTTCTATAGAAATAGTCCCGTTTTCCTGGAAAGGAATAACTTTTAATAATGCGCCTTTTTCTTCACATACCATTTGCCATGGAACAATGTTAGCATGATGCTCATAGGCTGAAATGATTATTTCATCACCTTTTTCTATAAATCTTTTCCCAAATGAATTAGCCACAAGGTTAATTGAGTCGGTTGCTCCTTTGGTTATGATTATTTCATGGGTACGTTCAGCATTGACAAATTTTCGGATGTGCTCACGGGTATTTTCAAAAGCATTGGTTGCCATCTGGCTCAAATGATGCACTCCGCGATGTATGTTGCTATTAATGGTTGAATAATAGTTTGTTAAGGCATCAATTACTACCTGAGGTTTTTGCGTGGTTGCTGCATTGTCAAAATAAACAAGCTGTTGCCCATTTACTTTTTGATTTAATGCAGGAAAATCTTTTCGAATCTTGTTTACATCGAAATGTTGCATGGATTTTATAATTTGCTCATATCAATTTCAAACTCATATTCGTTCTCCTGGTTTTTGCAATGTAAAACACACTGGCTACACACAGCTAATTCGCCACGCAAGCGCTTTTTAACCAGGTCGTCCATTCTGTCTTTCAATGGCTCTAATGTTATTTTATTAATAATCTCAGCAGCAAAAGCATACATCAACAAAAGTTTTGCATTGTATTCGCTTATTCCTCTTGATTTGATATAAAATAATGCTTCATCATCCAACTGACCTACAGTTGCTCCATGGCTACATTTTACATCATCTGCATAAATTTCGAGAAATGGCTTGGTATTAACAGTTGCTTTATCAGTTAGCAATACATTTCGATTTGTTTGAAATGCATTGGTTTTCTGTGCATCTTTCCGAACCAGGATATGACCCTTGAAAACTGCATTGGCATGATCATCAAGAATTCCTTTGAACAATTCATTGGAAGTACAATTTGGAAAAGCATGATCAACAAATACCTGGTTGTCTACATGCTGTTCTTTGTCAACAAGATATAACCCGAAAATATTGGCGTCACATCCTTCACCATTCAAGCGGGTTCGGATATCATTTCTGATCAATCCTCCATTGAGGGATACTGCAAAAGTTGTTAGTTGACTATTGGCTTCCTGGTGGAAAAATGTAGAATTCACCAATGATGTATCATCGTTCAGGTTTTGTAATTTATAGTGGTCCAAATTGGCACCTTCATCCATAAATACTTCGGTAACTGTATTGGTAAAACTTGATTTATGATTTTGCGAATCATCACAATGTACGAGTTTGAGCTTACTGTTTTTTCCAAGAATAACCAGGTTCCTGTTCTGAACAAAGAGATTTTCTTCCCTATCGAGCACATTTACCATTTGAATGGTCTTGTAGGCTTCAACACCATCTGGAACATAGATAAATATACCATCCTGGGCATAAGCAGTATTCAGGGCATTCAAACCATTTTTATTTCTTTCAGCATATTTGTTGTAGTGCTTTAATACCAAATCAGGATATTCTTTGAGAGCCCTGGCAAAACTTCCTATAATGGTCCCATTTGGAAGAGTCAGCAAAGGTTTGTCGTGATAAACATACCATCCATTGTACAACGAAATAATATGTGTATCGAAATCAGGTACCTCACATTGAAAAATTTGATCAATATCAATTTCCTCTTTTCCTGGTTCAAAATAGAAGCTAAAATCTTGTGAAAGAATTTTTCTCAGGTCAGTATTTTTCCATGCTTCCAGTTTTGCAGTAGGGAAATCTAACCTCCGAAATTCCTCGAAGGAATCTTGCCTTATTTTTTTTACTTCTGGTGGATCATTTGAAAAAATCTTATCCTGATTTTTATCAAACAAATCGGTTATTTTATCTTTTAATGTTGTTTCAGCTAACATAGTTTCAATCTAAAATTAAAATTTCCCCAAAGTAATTCTCCATTAGAGTCCTTAACCTCTGGTACTAGTTCTGCTTGTGATCTTTGAGCCATTCATATCCCTTTTCTTCCAGTTTCAAAGCCAACTCTTTACCACCTGATTTTACAATTTTACCATCATAAAGTACATGTACAAAATCGGGAACAATATAATCCAATAAACGCTGGTAGTGTGTAATAACAAGAGTTGCGTTGTCTTTGGATTTCAATTTATTCACACCATTGGCAACCACTTTTAAAGCATCAATATCCAAACCAGAATCGGTTTCATCTAAAATAGCCAGGGTTGGTTCTAGCATGGCCATCTGGAATATTTCATTCCGCTTTTTCTCGCCACCGCTGAATCCTTCATTCACCGAACGATTGGTAAGCTTATCATGGATCTCAACCAGTTTCCTTTTTTCTTCCATTTTGGCTAAAAATTCGGAAGCTGGTAATGGATCAAGACCTTTGTATTTGAGATGTTCGTTTAAAGCAGTCCGCATAAAATTGGTCATACTTACACCCGGTATTTCAATGGGATATTGAAAACCCAGAAAGATACCTTCCAGTGCGCGTTCTTCTGTTGAATATTCAAACAGATTTTTACCCTGATAATTAATTTCTCCGTCATTTATATCATATCCTTCTTTTCCTGCAATAACTGCAGCAAGTGTACTCTTTCCTGTTCCATTGGGTCCCATAATGGCGTGTACTTCACCTGGATTGATTTCAAGATTTAATCCTTTGAGAATTTCTTTCCCATTAATCCCAACATGGAGGTTTTTTATTTTTAACATGTTTTGCTATTTCTTTTTGATTTACGAAAACGATTTACGAGACCAATTTACGAAAATGCTTTCGAGAATAATTTATTAAAAATTTGAAAATTATTTCTTCCTGCTTCTTGCAGTTTTAACTGTCGCTACAAAAATTTCAATTAGTTCATCGTTTTCTTTGAGCGTTATTTTTAATTTATCTTCATTTTTATATAGTTCCGCTTTTTTAATGATTTTTAATGCTACAAAAGTTTCCTGAAGTTCTTTTAAAATTATTTTAATTTTATGTATAAAATCCTGATTAGATTCAGCATCCTGAGCTTCGCCATAATTGAGGGCAGGAGATGTCCCCGATCTAATTATTTGTCCTGCAAGATGATTTCCTGCTTTTGTATTAGGTAATGATTCGGATATATCAATTATTAATATTGCAAAATCAATAAGTCGATCTTCTAAATCCCATTTAGAAATTGTATCTCCCATCGTTTTTTCTTTCTATTTAAGTTTAAATAATTTAGTTAAAGAAAAATTCGTAAATCGTCATTCATTTTCGTCTATCGTAAATCATTTATCCAACACTTCCCTCCAAACTCACCGCCAACAACTTCTGCGCTTCAACAGCAAATTCCATTGGCAGCTGATTCAATACTTCTTTGGCATAGCCATTAACAATTAGCCCAATGGCTGTTTCCATATCAATGCCACGTTGCTGACAGTAGAATAACTGATCGTCAGATATTTTTGAAGTCGTTGCTTCATGCTCAACAATGGTTGTACTGTTTTGTGTGTCGATGTATGGAAAAGTATGCGCTCCGCATTTATCTCCCAATAGCAATGAATCACATTGTGAGAAGTTTCTTGAGTTTTCTGCTCTTCGGCTTACTTTCACAAGTCCTCTGTATGCATTGTTACTGAATCCGGCAGAAATCCCTTTCGAGATAATTGTGCTCTTGGTATTTTTACCAATGTGTGTCATTTTTGAACCTGTATCAGCTTGCTGATGATTGTTGGTAACAGCCACGGAGTAAAACTCACCTACAGAATAATCACCCAATAAAATACAACTTGGATATTTCCATGTGATAGCGGAACCTGTTTCTACCTGGGTCCATGAAATTTTGGAATGACTTCCTTTACACATGCCACGTTTGGTAACAAAATTATAGATACCACCTTTGCCATCTTTATCTCCGGGATACCAATTCTGAACTGTTGAATATTTTACTTCAGCATCCTTTAAAGTGATAATTTCAACGATAGCTGCATGCAATTGGTTTTCATCACGCTGAGGAGCTGTACAACCTTCCATATAGCTAACATAACTACTTTCATCAGCAATGATTAGCGTGCGTTCAAACTGGCCGGTTCCTGCACTGTTGATCCTGAAATATGTTGAAAGCTCAACAGGACAACGCACTCCTTTAGGAATATAACAAAAAGATCCATCTGAAAAAACAGCTGAATTTAATGCGGCAAAATAGTTATCTCCGACAGGAATAACAGAGCCCATATATTTTTTTATCAGTTCGGGATGATTTTGAACCGCCTCGCTGAAAGAGCAAAAAATGATCCCATGTTTTTCCAGGGTATCGCTAAATGTAGTTTTTACACTTACGCTATCAAATACAGCATCTACAGCAACTCCTGATAACCTTTTTTGTTCGTCGAGAGAAATACCCAGTTTATTGAATGTATCCAATAATTCAGGATCCACTTCATCAAGGCTTTCTAATTCTTTCTTCTTTTTAGGAGCAGCATAATAAATAATGTCCTGGTAATCAATTGGAGGAATATTCAAATGTGCCCAATCAGGCTCCTTCATGGTTTTCCACTTTGCAAAAGCTTTTAAGCGGTATTCAAGCATAAATTCAGGCTCTTTCTTTTTTGCCGAAATGAACCGAACCGTATCCTCATCCAAACCCTTTGGTGCCATATCCATTTCAATGTCGGTGACAAATCCATATTTATATTCACTCTGGGTTACTTCGTCTAATATATTGTTGTTTTCTTTTTCCATTGAATAAAAATCTGCTTATTTAGATAAATTTTAAATAGCCGTGCAAAAGTACTAATTATCGTGTAGATATGAATTATAATGCACCTTTAATTTATAACAATTCTAAAGATATATTGTTGCCAATGCTGGTAAATAATCCCTGAGGTGTATTTCCAGGTATTCTTATTGTTTTTAGTAATTTTGCCGATAGAACTAAATCCTTTTATAGAATGTTGGAAAACAAAAATGAAAGAACCGAATTATCTGAACTGGGTGAATTTGGATTGATTGACATGTTAACGA
>Ga0164315_10004305_pt1 | contig 11046 bp, 7 predicted proteins | sample GuaBasSedimGuay6_FD_113737 | JGI IMG/M metagenome (GOLD analysis project Ga0164315, IMG submission 113737) | Subseafloor sediment microbial communities from Guaymas Basin, Gulf of California, Mexico - Guay6, Core 4569-2, 0-3 cm | ecosystem: Environmental > Aquatic > Marine > Hydrothermal vents >...
TCGAAAATTTAGAGATAATTTATTTTGTATATCTCTGGAGTCAGTAGCAAACTCTCCTAAAGTTGATATTGTATGGCCTTGGATAAATGAGCAAACAGATTTTTTTAAGTTCATATTTTCAGATGGTTGCATTCTTATTCCATTTAGAAATGCCCCACCACTTTTTACAGCTTCAAATAATTGATTTGAAACTGGATTATAAACAACTCCCACAATTATATTATTTTCAAATAGGAGTGCTATAGAAATAGAGAAGTATGGAATACCGGCAAAATAATTATTTGTTCCATCCAATGGGTCAATAAACCAAGTAAACTTACTGTTGTTCTTAATTTCACCAACCTCTTCGCAATAGTAATTATGCATTGGATACTTTTTCCTAAAAATCTCCAATATTATCTTTTCACTCTCTTTATCCTCAGCTAAACCAATATCATATTCAGATTTAAAATTAGCCGTATGCTTTTTACCAAAATTTTCTGCTAGGTATTTACCGGCTGAGACTGCCGCCGTTTTAGCAATTTCTAAATATTTTTCAGCATCCTCTTCCATTATGCGGGAATTACTTTATATACTTGATCACGCGATCTAACTAGTTCATCGAGAAAAAATGTTATCTCTTCCCCTTTTGTTGCAACATCAATTTGCTTTTCATCTTTCATTATAGATTGCAAAGTTGTTTCTACCAAACCGGTTGTATTACCTGATATGTATATAGTATCATTCAGTCCAATTTCACCAGCTTCCAATTTTATATGTGCAATTTTAGATTTTTTGAAATAGTTTAAAACTTTTCCAACATACATTTTTTTAGTAGTAGCCATGTTGCCATACCGCTCCGTGTAATCATTGCCACTTGGAATACCATGATAAAACCCCGCCGAAAATCCACGATTATAAACTTTACTCAGATCTTCAAATAATTCCTTCTTAATTTCTTTGCTTAATTTACCTTCAAAATATAGATCAATTGCCTTTCTGTAATTTTCCACTGTTTTAGCTATATATTCTGGACTTCTCTTTCGACCTTCAATTTTAAATGAATCAATTCCAGCTTCGATAAGCTCATCTAAAAATTCGATTGTGTTCATATCCTTAGGCGACATAACATAATCAGTTCCAATAATAAAACTTGTTTCACCACTAGTATCATGAATCTCGTACTCTCGTCTGCAATTTTGTAAACACTCCCCAGTATTTGCGCTTTGTCCAAACGCGTGATGACTCATAAAACACCTTCCACTAACTGCAACACACATGGCTCCATGTACAAATGCTTCAATTTCAATATCGACTTTACTTTTTATCTCTTTTATCTGATCCAATGTACATTCGCGAGCAAGAACAATTCTTTTTGCCCCAAGTCTTTTATACATTTTTGCCGCTCCAGAATTGCTTACAGAAGCCTGTGTACTAATACACAATGGCAAATCGTAATCAAGACACTTATCAATAATTGCCATATCCCACGCAATAACGAAGTCAACCTTGCATCGTTTCGCTTCTTTAAGAACTAAATCTAATTTCTCGTTCTGCTCATCATAAACAACCGCATTAACCGTTAAGTGTGCGTCAACATTATTCTCATGAAGATAGTTCACAACGTCTTCTAATTCATCTATTTGAAAATTGCTTGCCTTTGCTCTGAGGTTAAGTTCATCTACTCCAAAGTAAATTGCATCTGCTCCATATTTAACAGCAGTCCTGAGCATTTTCCAATCTCCAGCACCTGCTAACAATTCTGGTTTCTTTATATTCATTTAACACATTCCATCTATTTAGTTTGTAAAAATAACAAATGATTTTGAACTGGATGAAAAAATTATTAGCATAAATGTCTCACAACATTTTGCATGAATATAGAGTTTTATTTGTGAATCTAAAAATGATAGTGGGGATTTTGATAGATAATATTTACCAAGGATATATTCAATTGGAGATCCATAAAAAATGAATGTACTGACCGAAATAGGTATTATTCGAAATTATTGATTAAATTATTGGTTATAATTATTTTATTTAAAATGGCATATGGATATTGATTTTTCAGGAATATTAAAGTTATTTAAAGATTTGAACAGAAGTTCTTTGACCTATATTTTGAAAGCTGATGTTCCTAATTTAATTATTGCTATGAGTAATCAAATATCTTCAGAGACGGAAAGGTTTATAGAAAATCTTAATTTAGAAATTAGTTCCCCCACTTTTGAAATTTCCAAATTCTCCAATTTGGAAACCTTAGATTTAGCAGAAAATTATTTTCCTAATAAATTTACCAACGCTTTTCAGTTATGCGATATAGATGGTATTGGCTACTACTTGATAGATATTTCTAATACAGATAAAATTGATTTAGAAAAAATGCCTCATTTAAAAACGTTATATGAAATTATATCCAGAGAGATGATACTTAATTTTGACTTAAAGGAAAAATTAAATTTCACTTTCGCTAAAATTGATGCAGTGGTATATACATATAATCTTAAAACGGAGAAATATGATTTTATATCAAACTCTGTTGAAAAGGTACTGGGGTTAACTGAGGATACTTTACGATCAAAAAGATTAAGCTTAGTTAAAAGAGTTCCGAAAGAATATCTACGTGAATACAAAAAGTTTTTAAAGAAAGTAAATCAAGGGGAACATTCTTCAATTGATTTTCAATACATTAATAATTTTGGACAAAGGCAATACTTAAATCATGTTGCTGGACCAATACATAATAATGGCCGAATTGAAAAAATTGTTGGTGTAATAAATGATGTAACCCGTGAGACTGAATTACTCCAAAAATTAAGTGAGTCTGAAAAACGGTTTGAGATTTTAATAAATACTGCGATAGATTTTATATTTTCTCTTGATGAATTTGGGTACTTACAGCGCGTAAATGAAAATGGTGCAAATGCGCTTGGTTATAAATCTGAAGAAATGATTCAAAAGCATTTTCTTGAGTTTGTTGAGGAAGATCAGAAAGATGAAATTTCAAAATCATTTCAAAAAATGCTATTGAGTAAATCGACAGTTCATTTTGAAATTAATTTCCTTCATAAATTAGATAAATCAATTAAATATGAGTTTCTTGCAACACCACTAATTGATGGTGCTAAAGTAACAGGATTGCTTGGGATAGGCAGAGATATTTCTCGCCGAAGAAAAAACGAAGAAGAAATCGCCGAATTAAAACGGAAATTTAAAGATTCCCAAAGACTAGTTGAGATTGAAAAAGATAGAGCTAAACAACAAATTACAATTTTAGAAGAAATTAACAATATCAAAAGTGAATTTATTTCCAATGTTTCACATGAATTGAGAACACCGTTGGCCTCAATTGTTGGATTTGCTGAGGCTATTGCTTCAGATGAAGATATGCCAAAAAATGTTGTTTCTGAATTTAGTGATATTCTTTTTACAGAGGGAAAAAGATTAGCCCGTTTTATTGATGATATTCTTGATTTCTCTGAACTTGAAAGTGGTGGTGCTACTTTACAAAAAGAGAATTTTAATATAATTGATCTTTTAAAATTAATTTCTGTAAAAGTAAAAAAAGATTTTGAAATTGCAAATATTTCTTTTACCCCCTTATTACCTGATGCAGAAATTCCTATCTTTGCTGATAAAGAAAAATTAAATAAGGCTTTCAGTTCTATATTTGAAAACATTTTGAGATTTACTAAGAGTGGAGATAGCGTTTCGGTAGCAGTTCAAGATTTTCTGAAAGAAGTTGAAATTAGCATTAGCGATAATGGGGTTGGTTTTGCTGAAAACGAATTAGAATTATTGTTCGATAAGTTTCATTCATCAGGTTCTACAAATGCCGCTACTCCTACACCAGGAATTGCGCTCTCTCTGGTCAAGCAAATATTCGATCATCATAAAGGAATTTTGCAAGTAAAAAGTAGTGTTGGAAAAGGAAGTACTTATATAATTCGATTACCTAAAATAATAGAGTAAGGAAATATTTTGAAAAAATTAATATTTGTTGTAGATGATGAACCATCGATAAGAAAACTATTGACACACTGGGTTCAGCACCAATGGGGCTATAATGTTGTGACGTTTGAGAATGGATTAGATATGCTCAATGAGTTATCTCAGAATCCTATCTTGGTTTTACTTGACATTATGCTCCCTGATTCAAATGGTGTAGAATTAATTTCGAAAATAAAAGAATATAATCAAAATATTCCGATTATTATGTTATCGGCACAAGGAAGCATCGAAGTTGCTCTTGAATCAATTAGACGAGGAGCTTTCGATTATTTTCCAAAACCAATTGATAGTAATAGGCTTGAGCCTGCAATTAAAAATGCTATAAGTAACTTTGAACTACATAAGCGTGTTGAGGAACTGGAAGAAAACATACAGCATGAATATAGTTTTGAAAATATAATATCAAACGATCCTCGAATGCATGCGGTTTTTAAGTTAGTTTCTAAAGTTTTAAATAATGATATTACTATTCTAATAACAGGTGAAAGTGGAGTAGGAAAAGAACTTGTAGCAAATGCTATTCATTTTAATGGGAAAAGAAAAGAGCAACCTTTTATTATAGTCAATTGTGCATCAATTCCTAGAGAGCTATTAGAGAGTGAATTATTTGGTCATGAGAAAGGCTCGTTTACTGGAGCTCATCAAAGAAAACTTGGCAAATTTGAAGTAGCTGATGGTGGAACAATTTTCTTAGATGAAATTGGAGAGATGGAGATGTCTCTTCAAGCAAAAATATTGAGAGTTATTCAACAAAAGGAATTTGAAAGAGTTGGTGGAAATGAAACACTAAAAGTGGATGTGAGAATTCTTTCTGCAACCAATAGGGAGTTAAAAGAAATGGTTAAGAGAAATGAATTTAGAGAGGATCTATATTACCGCCTTAGTTCATTTCCAATATTGGTGCCATCTTTAAGAAGCAGGCGTGGAGATATTGTTGTTTTAGTTAATCATTTTTTAGAGAAGCTTAACAATAAAATTGGTACAAACATTAAAGGCGTTAGTAAAAAAGCTCTCAAATATTTTTATGACTACAATTGGCCGGGTAATATTAGGGAATTGGAAAATACAATTGAGCGGTGCATTATTCTTACAGATTCTAACGAAATAGATATTGATGTGTTGCCTGAAACAATTCTCACACAAGATAGTAGCTTCCAAATCGAAAAGGATGGTGCAATGTTTACTGAGCATTCCCCAATAATTCCATTTGAGAAATTGAAGGAAGAAGCTATTAAACATGCTCTTGAGAGAACTGATGGAAACATTGTAGAGGCTGCAAAAAAATTAAATATTGGTAGAGCAACTATGTATAGATTAATGAAAAAATCTAATCTTGATGTGGACAGATAATAAATGCCAATTTTAAAGGAAGAAATTAACGATGTGTCAATTATTATAGCTAATCTTAAACGAGCTAATGTAACTGATACTAATATTTTTAAAGAGACGGTATTAACCGAACTAAACAAAGGGAGAAGAAAATTCATATTTAATTTAAGCACTATCGAATTTATTGATTCAACATTACTATCGGCAATAGTTACATCCTACAAAAGGATTGTTGAAAAGAAAGGTCAATTAAAACTTGTTGGAGTTAATCCAATTGGACGATCAATGTTTGAATTAACAAGCTTATCAAAAATATTTGATATTTATGATAATGAAGAAAAAGCACTTATGAATTTTAATTAAAATTATGGCTGAAAAACATTACAAAATAGTATTAGTTGAAGATGATAAGAACATCGCTCGACTTATCAAGTACAATCTTGAGAAAAGTGGATATGAGGTTCAACATGCAATTAACGGTGCTGTAGGTATCGAACTTGTTAGATCATTTAAACCAGATTTAATTGTAAGTGACATTATGATGCCGATTGTGAACGGTCACACATTTCGTAAAATGCTTCTTGCGGAGAAAGAATTTGCTTCAATTCCATTTGTTTTCCTTACCGCTAAAGGAGAAGAAAATGATATACTTGAGGGCTATGAGTTAGAAATACAAGAGTATATAATAAAATCTTCAAGTCCTAAAGTTATTTTAGCAAAGATTCAATCTCTGCTAAAATCAAATGAAGCAATAAAAACTAGAGGCGAAACTGAAATAAAACAAGCAGCCGCAAAGATGGGAGCAAAAGTTGTTCCTGATGAGGTTCCTATCTTTGAGGGATACGAGATTACTCAATTTCACAAACCATTTGATGATATTCCAGGTGGTGATTTTTTAGACTACGTAAATGTTAATGATGACTCATTAGTAATCGTTGTCGGTGATATTATGGGTAAAAAATGGGGTGCATGGTATTTTGCAGTTGCTTATGCTGGCTATGTAAGAAGTGCAATAAGGTTTGCCCTAAATGAGGAGACGGAAATTACTGCAAAAGAAATCATGCAACGAGTTAATAATTCCGTTTTTGAAGATGAAAGAATTTCCGATATATTTGTAACCCTCTCAATTGTGATGATAAATAAAAAAAACAATAAGATTAATTACTGCGGTGCGGGTGACATCCCACTCCTTCATTTATCAAATGGTGAAGTAAATTTAATTAAATCTGATGGTACTCTTTTAGGTTTTCAAAAAGATGGTAAATATAAAGATATTTATGCTACGTTAAAGCCTGATGATGAAATTTTTGTACTCACTGATGGTATAATAGAATCTAGAGATACAAGAGGAAATTTTATTGATACTGACCGATTAACTAACATTATTATAGCAAAAGGAGATATTAACTCAATTAAATTTATTGAAGAAAGTGTTAAAGAATTGACCAACGATAGATTTGAAGATGATACTACTATTATAAGTATAAAAAAACTTTAATAACTGATACCTCTAGTTCAAAAATTATTAGAATTGAATTAGAGGCTCAGTCCACAAATTAACCACAGTAATGATCGGAAATTTTTTCTACAATATTTTCATCTAACAATGTTTGTTCAAATATATCAATAATATCATCTTTCGAGATTTTTTGAAAATCCTCCTCCCTTGGTGTTATTAAGATTCCACCTAAATCTACAGCAGCAGGACTTAGTAATATTTTAGCATTCCCTTTAGCAAAAAATTGTTTTGGTCTGTGTAGTTTTCGAGGAAATATATATATTCTCCACTTATCAGAATAAGTTACAATTATGTTCATTAAAGGTTCATCATCTGAAGTGGTTATTATTTTAATCGAATTATAAATTTTTTTAAATTCCACTTCAGTTGACATTTTATCATCAGATTCAATCAAATAACAATTGCGAAGATAATTTAAATTTACAGCTACTCTAATTTTTTCACCATTTAATAAGTCTTTGGAATTTTTATTAATGTAGCTATACTCTTTTTCCAGCGGCATCATATTCTTTAAAGATGCCTGGAAATGCATATGATCTGGAGCAGAAGCACCGCATTTTGGTCCATTATAAAATGTTGTATATCTAATACCAAGCTTTTTTGCAATTTTTAACATGTCTCCAAAAGTTTCATAAATTACTTGTGATTTATGTTCTAATTGTGGAATTGTAAAATGTTCATCAAATATTGGGAATGGATTTACGAGAAGGAAATAATTATCATCACAGATTATTCCTCTCTGCTCTGGAGGTAAATTATTTGTACATAGGAAACATGGTCTTTCATCTATTGATTTAACATCAACTTTGGCAGAACTAGAAATTATTCTTCCCGGATTAAACTGAACAACAATTTTAAATCCTTCAAAATTAATTGTTTTTTTCTTTACGGATTTCAATTTAAAATAGTTCTCTTTTGCTAACTTCCAATTTGCCGTTTGGTGCAGAAAGAGAGCTTGAGCTTTTGATGCAGCAGAATTTATTTCCAAATACTCACTTAACTCTTCATCAGTAATTAATCTGGAATGCCCCATTTATTTATGCATCCTCTGTCTCGCTAATAGCTCAAAAGTTCTTACTCTATCTTTATAAGTATTGTGCGTATTGGCTTTTTCAATATCTAAAGAAGCATCAGAATTTCCTTCCCATCTACGGCAAAGATATAGTGCATCATAAATTCTACCAATTTGGTAATTACGTGAAATTTCAAGTCCTACAGCATAGTCTTCGCCATAACTAACATTAGGGACTTTTATTTCTCGCAAGAGTGGTGTATAAAATGCTCGAGGTGCGCCAAGGCCATTTATTCTTAGAGCATTGTTTCTTCCATTATCAGGAGTCCATTCTTTATGATCAATTAGACCTGGTGGAATTTCATTTAAATCAACATCGGTTATTTTATAAGAACCAATAACCATAGCACATTTTTCACTATGGAATTTTTTTACGATTTTTTGAACCGTTGTTTCGTCAGCATAAATATCATCGCTATCAAGTTGAATCGAAAATCTACCACATCTTGAATCTTCAATTGCTGCGTTCCAACAACCACCGATTCCTAGGTCCCATCGTTCAGGAATTATATGAACAATATTTTTGTATTTTTTTGCATACTCTTTTAATTTTTCAGTTGTTCCATCTGTTGAATGATTATCCACCACAATCAAGTTGAATTTGAAATCCGTTTTCTGTTCCATTACAGAATCAACTGCATTCCCAATTGTATTAACACGGTTAAATACAGGAATTACAACTGAAGCATCATTCTCAAATTCTATACTTTCAATATCTATGTCTTGAAATTTTGGCGAGAGAAAAGCATTAATATCTTTAAGATGCTCCGTAACTGCCCTTTCCATTTCAATTTGAACATCTCTGTTTTTAGGATTCACATAATCAAATTGTTTTGCACCAGATTTTCTGGCATCAGATTCTATCGCAGTATATAAGAATTCTGGAACTCGCACAAACTCATATTTCTGTGAAATTCTTAACCTTAAATTATAAAAACCAGCATACTTATAATTATTATTACTATTTGCCATGGCATCTTTAATTGCACTATTGTTATAGAAAAGAAGATAACCAAAATTAAATTCATCTCTTAAGCTACCCAACTGGTAATCTATAACTGGATGTTGATTTCTGACACCATCTTTTATTTCATAATAGTCTGAGTAAACTAGTCCTGCTCCACAATTATCAGCAACAGTACAAAACCGTTCTAGTGCATTTTGCCCTAGTTCTAACATATCATCCTTAGTAAGAATTAAGGAGTATTTCCCTTCTCCTTTCTCTGCTATTTTTTTTACTGTTTGTGAAGAAAAAAAATGATTGGTGATAATTAATTCACAATTATCAATTGCCCGAAGATTTACATCCGTTGTAATTAAATAAATCTTCCTTACTAGTTCACTTTTTAAAAGCTCTTTAACATTTATTTCGCTCTGTTTAGCACCATTAAATGGAACAAACACATCAATAATATTTTTCATAGTATACCTAAAAATCTAATACACAAAGTTATTAAAATAATTCTAATAACCATACAAAAAATATATTTTAGAAATTATAATTTAGCCCAACAAAATATTCCCTGCCAGCTTCCGGAAGTCCAAATTGAGTGTAATATAAATCATCAAAAATATTATTTATTCTGAAAAAGAGTTCAATTTTATTGTTTTGTAATATGGCATAAGTGTATGCAAATCTGAAATTGATCAATAAATATGCGGGAAGTTTTTGAAAGTAGGGATTTCCGTTTTGCAGTCCATACTCATTTGCAATTAACGTTGCTTCAAAAAGAAGATTAAGGCTTTGTGACAAATTACTATTTAAATATAAATTAGAAATTATCTCTGGGCGATACTCAAGTGTATCGGAGTATTCTCCAAGATCATTTTTCCCATTCGAATTCAAATAAGAGAAACTAAATCCACAATCCAAATATCTTCCAAATTGATAACTCCCTTCAATTTCAACTCCATAAGTTCTGATCTGGTCCATATTCACTCTCATAAACTTATTTCCATTATCGGTAAACACAATTGTTCTTACAATTCCATCATATAAATATGTTAGCAAAAAATTAACAAATATTCTTCCCTCTGGCATTAAATATTCGAATCCAACTTCTGCATCATTAGCAGTCTCAGCTTTTAGATTCGGATTAATAACAAATCGACCTAATCCAGTAGAGTATGATTCACGCAGAGAAGGGAATCTAGATTTGCGCCCCAAATTAATTTGACCGTTAAAATAATTTGCAAAATTATATTTTAAAGTAGTATTTACACCTATAGCAGCGAGTGGATTTTGACGTTCATAATTTCCCGCTTTCACCACAGAGGTCCCATCATAACTCACTCCTCCAATAAATGTAAAAGCATTCTCTATTAACTCATACTCAGCGCCGACACTATAGACAAATTGTTGATATTCCGATTTGGCAAACTGTGTGCTTAAAAATTCTTCATCATGAGTGGTTGAATAACCACTAGTTGAAAATCTTATTATTGAATTTTGATTAAAGAGGAGAGTGTAAATTATTCTTCCATATAATACAAAGTCATTGTTCTTTTCAATATCATCAATAGTTGAATAAGTTTCGTCAGTGTATTGATTTATATCCATTTTAAATTTATAAATGTTAAAATAATAGTCGATAAATGATGTGCTGTTAAAATTAAAACTATGCGTACCCGCGATATTGGCACCCACTTTCTTCCAAACTGGATATTTCCAATACCGTGGATTATCAACATCGATCTCCGGGGGTACATCTTTTTTAGAATCTAAATACTGCAGTGATAATTCAATATTTGAAAAATCTTGATAATCATACCTACCTTTAGTAAAAATCCCATAAGTCCTTTGAGAACTATTAAGTCTAAGCTCTTCTGGATTTTCATCAGAATTAAAATTTGAAGGAAGGGAATATCCATCTTGTTTAAAATGTGAGGCTGAGAATAAAAATGAGAAATCGTTAATTTTTTGATCTAATGACAAATTAAATTTTAGAAAATTATTTTGCCCCAAAAGTGAATTAAATTTACCTGATAATTCATTATTCTTTACTAACTTTGATTTTCCGACAACAACACCGGCAATATTGTTAGCTCCATATATGGACGATGGAACACCTTTAATAATTTTCAACTCTTCATAATCGTTGGTAGGCAAAAGGGAAAGATCAATTCTGTTATCCCA
>Ga0164315_10004307_pt1 | contig 11046 bp, 8 predicted proteins | sample GuaBasSedimGuay6_FD_113737 | JGI IMG/M metagenome (GOLD analysis project Ga0164315, IMG submission 113737) | Subseafloor sediment microbial communities from Guaymas Basin, Gulf of California, Mexico - Guay6, Core 4569-2, 0-3 cm | ecosystem: Environmental > Aquatic > Marine > Hydrothermal vents >...
GGATGGATCCAACCATTGCATGTAGATCTGGAGAAGGTCGCAAATTGCTTCAACATAGGACAAACAGGCGGTGGCTGTTTGGGCCAGCATGTGGGCGGCGACCGATATAGGACCCTGAAAAGCTCCTATATCTGATTTTATGTTAATCAGCGGAGCTGACCAGGAATTGCTTGCATTGTCCTATAATTAATGTTATGACCAATAGAATTTATAGAAAGAAAGGGAAATAGTATCAAACTACCTCCCCTTCGATTATCTTACATATTATTTTTCAGATCCTTCACACGCTCATATTGCTCTGTCATCTCCTCCTTATAGTAGATTCTCTGAAGCAAATCCAGCGTTTCATATTTAACTGTTTCATTCTCGTCATTCAGCTCATAGGCTTTTTCTAAAATTGGAATGGCAGTCTGATATTTCTCCTTACCCAGCTCAATCAGCTTTTCACGTGTAGCCTCGTCCGTTTCTTCATTAGATCTCTCGAAGAAATCGGCTCCCTGCAGATAGTAAATGTAACCCATGTCATACCAAACATAATAAATGCTTGGATCAAGCTCCGCTGCCTTCTTATAGGCTTCAATAGCTTTGTCGATGGATTCAACCTCTTCCTTATTAATCAGTAAGCGTCCAAGCCAATAGTAGGATTCAGGAATATTCGGATTCTTCTCAATTACTTCTTCCATAAAAGCAATGCCCTCATCAATCTGCCCCAATTGAACATAGGTATCTGCAACATTGGCTATAACGTTAACAGTATCAGGATACGTATTATAGGCTTCCTTTAGAATTTCAAGTGCGCTTATAGTATCACCAAGACTCATATAGTCCATTTTAATCTGAAGATAGGTATTTGGACCACCAAAACCAGCTGCAGCCAGCTGCTTATAGTATCCGATGGACTTCAGATAGAGCTCTTTGTCATCAGTTTTACCTGCTATCTCCCTGGAAATAATCCCTGAATACTGGACCATTACGGTATCCAACTCTCCGGCAAAAAGACTGAGTTTATTGATCTCCAGAACATCTTCAAAAGAACCAAGGGCTCCTTCATAATCCTCTGTATAATATGCGTTTACGCCCTGTTTTTTCAATAATACCTTCACAGATATTAGCGCTTCTTTTACCTTGTCTGTAAGTTTGCCATCCTCATCAAGTTCAAGGGTCTTATTATAGGCCTCAATGGAAATACTCAGCGGATCCTCAACAAAGGGATTCACTCTTATCCATTGCTGCATGACCCCGTTAAGGAAAACATATTTCATATTCTCATATACGTAGGTCTCCTGAGAAGATCCATCTTCCAGGGTCTTGTTCTCAATACTTATGGGTTGTTTGTAGAATAGAGTGAGCATTTTAGAATCCATTCCATCCTGGATCTGCTCCAAACCAATGTTAAAGACATCCTGAAAAAGGTCTCCCCTTTTCATCCAGGTGGCGGTTTTTAAACTCTTTTTCGGGTCCTTAATTTCCGCATCACTCTTATCAACTTTCTTCTTTACCGTACTTGACTTAAGAAGAACAACCGTTGTTGCCGCATCCTGGGCATTAACGGAGATAACAGCTAAAGCGATGATTACTAGTGTGATAAACTTTCTCATATTGATTGTGATTAATTAGACTACAAAAATACAATTTTACCTTATACCTTCAAATAGAATGCCAGAACAGTTTTCTATTCTACAACAGTCTCCGTTTCTGCTTTGTCCTCCTCTTCATTCTCACCCTGAGAAGGTACCTGAGTGGCCGCGGCTATCTGATCATCTTCTCTCAGGTTAATCAGCCTAACACCCTGCGTATTACGACCCATTACCCTGACACCACTTACAGCCAGCCGGATGGCAATTCCATTCTCTGTAATAATCATCAGATCATCATCATCTGTAACCGCTTTCATAGCGATGAGATTACCGGTCTTATCTGTAATATTGATAGTTTTGACCCCTTTGCCTCCGCGATTTGTGAAGCGATAGTCATCAAGGTTGGATCGTTTTCCAAATCCATTCTCAGAGATAACCAGAATATCCTGTTCTCCCGGCTTGGCAGTTACCATGCCAATCACCTCATCTTTAGGTCCTCCCAGAGTAACCCCCTTCACACCGGATGCGGTTCTTCCAACAGCCCTTACTGTCTCTTCATGAAAACGAATCGCTTTTCCTGAGCGGACAGCCAGCATCATCTGCATATTTCCATCGGTCAGTCTGGCATCCAGAAGGGTATCCCCTTCTCTTACCAATATGGCATTGATACCGTTCTGTCGTGGTCTTGAATAAGCCTCCAGCCTGGTTTTCTTAATCACACCCTTCTTGGTGGCCAGCACAATGTAATTATTGTTGATATACTCGTTGTCTTTGAGGTTTTTCACGTTTACAAAGGTCTTGACCGTATCCTCCTTCTCAATATTAATCAGATTCTGGATGGCCCTCCCTTTGGTTGCACGGGCTCCTTCCGGAATCTGGTAAACCTTGAGCCAGTAACATTTTCCGTTCTCCGTGAAGAACAGAATGGTATTGTGCATGGTGGCTACAAACATATTAACCATAAAATCTTCGTCCCTGGTGGTACTTCCTTTAGCACCAACCCCCCCCCTGTTCTGGGTTCTGAATTCATGCAGGGGTGTACGTTTGATATAACCAAGTTTGGAGATGGTGATGACCATATCATCATCAGCATAGAAATCCTCGGGGTCAAATTCACCTTCATCAGGCACCAGAGCGGTTCGTCGTTCATCTCCAAACTTCTCTTTTACCTCCAGAAGTTCCTCCTTGATGATCTCCATGCGCAGTCCCTCATCTGCAAGTATCTTCTTGAAGTACTCGATGGTCTTCATCAGCTCGTCATACTCTGCACGTAATTTATCACGTTCCAGCCCTACCAGGCGCTGCAGCCGCATATCCAGAATTGCGCGGGCCTGAATCTCTGAGAAGGCAAACTTCTCCATCAGTCCTTCCCTGGCCTCATCCGGGGTTCTTGATGCCCTGATCAATGCAATTACCTCATCAATATGGTCCAGGGCCTTTAGCAGGCCTTCCAGAATATGGGCCCTCTTCTCGGCCTGATCCAGATCATGCTGTGTACGACGTACCACAACCTCATGCCTGTGCTGCACAAAATAGGTGATAATCTGCTTCAGATTGAGTGTGCGTGGACGCCCCTTTACCAGCGCAATGTTATTGACATTGAAAGCGGTCTGTAATTGCGTATATTTGAGTAGGTTATTTAATACAACATAGGCACTGGAATCCCTTTTAATGATGATTACAATGCGCATCCCCTGACGGTCCGATTCATCATTGATATAGGAAATCCCTTCTATCTTCTTCTCATTAATCAGATCGGCAGTTTTGCGAATCAGTTCAGCCTTGTTTACCAGGTAGGGTATCTCTGTAATAATAATTTTCTCCCGTCCCGAATCGGTAACCTCAATCTCGCTCTTGGCCCTGACCACAATTCTTCCACGTCCTGTCTCATAAGCTTCCCTGACGCCATTGTATCCGTATATGATACCTCCGGTGGGGAAATCAGGCGCTTTAAGTATCTCTGTGAGCTCGCTGATCTCTATGTCATTGTTTTCAATATAGGCCACAATGGCATCGATCGAATCAGTCAGGTTATGGGGTGCCATATTGGTTGCCATTCCCACTGCAATACCTGATGTTCCATTGATCAGCAGGGTTGGGATACGTGTAGGCATCACCGTGGGCTCTTCCAGCGTATCATCAAAATTGGGCTGGAAATCAACGGTGTTTTTGTCCAGGTCAGCCATGCTATCCTCTGCGATCTTGCGCAAACGCGCTTCAGTATACCTCATAGCAGCAGGGCTGTCCCCGTCCACCGATCCGAAGTTTCCCTGACCTTCCACCAGGGGGTAACGCAAGGACCACTCCTGTGCCATTCTAACCATGGCATCATAAACTGAAGTGTCACCATGGGGATGGTATTTACCCAACACTTCCCCAACGATTCTTGCTGATTTTTTATAGGGCCTGTTTGCAAAAACACCCAGTTCCGACATCCCAAAAAGGACCCTTCTGTGAACCGGTTTCAAGCCATCTCTTACATCTGGTAAAGCACGTGAAACTATCACCGACATCGAGTAATCGATGTAGGCTGATTTCATTTCCTCCTCTATGTTAATTCTCAGTATTTTTTCTCCGTCCGCCATCTAATTTCAACTAGTTAATTATCAATACCTTATATATTGGCTACTTGCATGTTTTAATAACATACGAAAATAGCAATTTCCACCCTAATAACCTTGGTTTTATTGTGCTTTTATTAACATTGAACTGTTTATAATAGATGGGTGTTTAATTGATATTCTCAAGCCTTATTAGTTACTTTGCCATATGGATGCACAGTTTTCACAAAGAATAAAAGACGTACTGGGTTATAGCAAGGAGGAAGCCGTCAGGCTAGGTAACTCTCATATCAGCGTAGAACACCTTTTTCTCGGGATTCTGAGAGATGGTGAGGGGCTGGCCATAGATGTACTCGTTATGCTTGGAGTTGAGCTATATGACCTTAGAATGGCCATTGAAAAGAATATTCGGAACGATCAGCCTTCTACGGTTACAGACCCCGATAGTTTGCCCCTTCTGAAGAGCGCAGAGAGGATTTTGAAGCTTACCCACCTGGAAGCACGTTCCATGAAAGAGAAAACCATAGATACCAATCACCTGCTGCTGGCCATCCTTAAGGATGATAACAACTATGCCACCAGGTATATGGTTGAAAACGATATCACCTACAATAAAGTTAAGCAAGAGATCTCCGAATCCCAACCTGAAAACCAGGCAGACTTCCCGGGTGATGAAGATGAAGAGGGTAAAGGCCCCTTCGGTGGAGGAAGCGGCGGAGGACAGCCAGGAGGTTCTAAAGGCAGTTCCGGCGCCTCACAGAAAAGCAGCTCTGATACGCCGGTATTGGATAACTTTGGAATCGATCTTACCAAGGCAGCCGAGGAAGATCGCCTCGATCCCATTGTTGGCCGGGAGATTGAAATCCAGAGGCTGGCGCAGATTCTGAGCCGCCGCAAAAAGAACAATCCTATCCTTATCGGTGAACCCGGTGTGGGAAAATCGGCAATTGCCGAAGGTTTGGCACTACGGATCATTCAGCGAAAAGTTAGCCGTGTACTCTTCGACAAGCGTGTGGTTACACTTGATTTGGCTTCCATTGTGGCCGGAACCAAGTACAGGGGACAGTTTGAGGAGCGCATGAAGGCGATTCTTAATGAACTGACGAAAAATCCCACAATCATATTATTTATCGATGAGATTCATACCATCGTTGGAGCAGGTGGAGCCACAGGTTCATTGGATGCCGCTAATATGTTAAAACCGGCTCTTGCCAGAGGGGAAATACAATGTATTGGTGCCACTACCCTGGACGAATACAGACAACACATTGAGAAAGATGGTGCCCTGGAACGCAGATTCCAAAAGGTAATGGTTGATCCCACCTCCCCCGAGGAAACCATCGATATCCTTATGAATATCAAAGAGCGTTACGAGGAGCACCACAATGTGTATTATACAGATGAAGCAATCAAGGCCTGTGTTAAGCTGACCCAGCGTTACATAAGCGATCGTCACCTGCCCGATAAGGCCATTGATGCCCTGGACGAAGCAGGCTCAAGTGTTCATATCTCCAACATTGTGGTTCCGGAGCAGATCGTGGAGCTGGAGAAGGATATTGAAGTGACCAAACAGGATAAGATCCAGGCAGTCAAGAACCAGAATTTCGAAAAAGCTGCCTCTTACAGGGATAAGGAGAAAGAGCTGCTGGACAGACTCGACTCTGAAAAGAAGAAATGGGAAAAGGAACTGTCCCAGAACCGGGAGATGGTTGATGAAGAGAAAGTGGCAGAAGTGGTCGCTATGATGACTGGTGTTCCGGTGCAACGAATCGCACAGGCCGAAGGCGCCAGGCTTTTGAAAATGGCGGATGAACTAAGGGGAAGCGTAATTGGTCAGGACGAAGCCATCAGCAAAGTGGTTAAATCCATCCAGCGCAACAGGGCAGGTTTGAAAGATCCCAACAAACCTATTGGGACCTTTGTATTCCTGGGCCCCACAGGTGTTGGAAAGACGCAAATGGCCAAGGTACTGGCTCAGTATCTTTTCGAATCCATTGACAACCTGATCCGCATCGACATGAGCGAGTATATGGAGAAGTTCTCCGTTTCAAGATTGGTGGGGGCTCCTCCTGGATATGTAGGCTATGAAGAAGGTGGTCAACTTACAGAAAAAGTACGCCGCAAGCCTTATGCGGTGGTTCTGCTCGATGAGATTGAAAAGGCACATCCCGATGTGTTCAACATTATGTTACAGGTCCTTGACGAGGGACAGCTCACCGACAGCCTTGGAAGGCGGGTCGACTTCAGGAACACCATTGTGATCATGACTTCCAATATTGGAACCCGTGAGCTGAAAGACTTCGGACAGGGTGTTGGCTTCGTCACAAAAACCAGGCAGAATGCTGCTAACGAATATTCCAAAGGTGTGATTAAGAAAGCTTTAAAGCGTGCATTTGCACCCGAGTTTCTGAACCGGATCGACGATGTGGTGCTCTTTAATACACTTACCAGGGATGATATCCATAAGATCATTGATATTGAACTGAAAGGGCTCTATGAAAGAGTAGAAACTCTTGGATTTGGTATTAAGCTCTCCGAAGAGGCTAAAGATTACGTTCTGGATAAGGGTTATGACATTCAGTATGGTGCCAGGCCCCTGAAACGTGCCATACAGAAGTACCTGGAAGATCCCATGGCAGAGACGATTATCAAATCTACCCTGGTGGAGGGTGATACAATGCTGGTCGATTTCGACAAGGAAAAAGAGGAGGTCACGGTGTCTATCCAGAAGAAGAAGGCATTACCCAAATCGAAAGCGAAGAAGGAACTTCCTGAAAGTAAAAAGGAATTACCAGAGGCAAATAAGGAGCTTCCCGAAGGAGCTTAGTCAGAATAAGCTTATTCCAGGCTTCCGTACAAATCAAATTCACCGGCACCGGTAATCTTCACCTGGTAAAAATGACCTATGGAGAGTGGCTGCTCATCAGCCACAAGAACTTCATTGTCCACCTCCGGAGAGTCATATTGGGTCCGCCCCACAAAATACCCTTCTTCCCTCCTGTCGATCAGGACTTTGAATACTTTACCTATCTTCTCCTCATTCAGTTGTAAGGAGATAGCCTGTTGTACCTCCATGAGGGTCCCGGCGCGCTCGGATTTTTCTTTGTCCGGGATCAGGTCCTTAAAATCCTTATAAGCCGGAGTATCCTCCTCATGAGAATAAGGAAATACACCCAGCCGTTCAAATTTGAATGCTTTTATAAAATCGATTAGCTCGGAAAATGCCTCTTCCGACTCACCCGGGAAACCGGTAAGAACAGTGGTTCGTAGTGCTACATCGGGTACCTGTTTACGAAATTTTTGTAAAAGCTGCTCCAGCTTCGCACGATCATGTCCCCTGCCCATGGCAGAAAGAATACCGTTGTTCACATGCTGAATGGGAATATCCATGTAGTTGCAGATCTTCTCTTCCGAGGCCATCAGGTCGATCACCTCCTCGGGAAAGCCGGTGGGATAGGCGTAGTGGAGCCGGATCCACTCCAGGTTTTTAATCTTCACCAGCTCTTTGAGAAGTTCAGGAAGTGCTCTTCTTCCATAGAGGTCGATGCCGTAGTTGGTAAGGTCCTGAGCAATCAGAATCAATTCTTTTACTCCCTTTTCTACCAGGCTCTTGCTCTCCTTTAAGAGATCCTCAATGGAGATGGATTGTTGTGCACCGCGTATTCCGGGGATGGCGCAAAAAGCACAGCTGCGGTTACAACCCTCGGAAATCTTTAAATAGGCATAGTGCGCTGGTGTTGTTAGTTCTCTTTCATGAAGCAGCCTCTGGTCCAGCTTGCTCCCCATTGCCTCCAGGATGGCGGGCATTTCCCAAACTCCGTAGAAACCATCTACCTCCGGCATCTCCTTAATGAGCTCCTCTCTATAGCGTTCCGACAGACAGCCCATTACAAAAAGCTTATGGAGCTTGCCACGCTTTTTCTCCTCAATATAGGATAGGATACTATTCACAGACTCCTCCTTGGCATCCAGAATAAATCCGCATGTATTAATAATCACAACCTCTGCAGCTGTATCATAAGCATTGTGAAGTACTTTATACCCGGATGCACGGAACTGTGCCAGAAGATGTTCTGAATCGACCAGGTTTTTGGAACAACCCAGGGTAAGTATATTAACAGTCATTATTGGCTGAATAGGCTGTCTACAAAATCATTGCGGTCAAAAATCTGAAGGTCCTCCAGTTTTTCACCTATGCCGATGTATTTTACAGGGATCTGGAACTGGTCAGATATCCCAAGTACCACACCCCCTTTTGCTGTTCCATCCAGCTTGGTGAGTGCCAGAGCATTCACTTCGGTTGCTTTGGTAAACTCTTTGGCCTGTTCAAAGGCATTCTGACCTGTCGATCCATCCAGAATCAGCAAAATTTCATGGGGTGCCTCAGGAATGACCTTCTGCATCACACGATTGATTTTGCTTAGTTCGTTCATAAGGTTCACCTTGTTGTGAAGGCGGCCGGCTGTATCGATAATAACCACATCGGCATTTCCGGATACTGCAGATGAGAGGGTGTCAAAGGCCACTGAAGCAGGATCTGAGCCCATATCCTGTTTTACAATTTCAACTCCTACCCTGTCGGCCCATATGCTTAATTGATCGACAGCAGCTGCCCTGAATGTATCCGCAGCTCCAAGCACCACTTTCTTCCCTGCCTGCTTGAAATGGTAAGCCAGTTTTCCGATGGTAGTGGTTTTTCCAACTCCATTCACTCCAACCACCATAATAACATAGGGAGTGGCAGGTAATTCATCTTCAAATCCGTTCACCAGACCAGAATTATTCTCCTCCAGAAGTAGAACAATTTCCTCCTTTAAAATTGTATTTAGTTCGCTGGTATTAAGGAATTTATCTTTAGAAACACGACTCTCGATCCGTTCAATGATCCGCAAAGTGGTATCAACGCCCACATCGGAAGTAATCAGTACCTCTTCCAGATTATCCAGTACCTCATCATCTACCCGGGATTTTCCCACAACCACTCTGGACAGTTTCTTAAAGACACTTTCCTTGGTTTTTTCCAGTCCCTTGTCGAGACTCTTTTTCTTATCTGAGGTAAAAAGACCCATAACTCTAAAAAAAAAGCTTCCTTAAAATTAAGAAAGCTTTGTGATAATATCTGTTTGACAATGATTAGTTACCAAAGAAATCTTTGATATGATCATTGTGTACCATCTCTTCTTCAAAGACGTATGCTCCGGATTTGGGTGATTTTACCATTTTTATACACTTGGTAAAATTCCTTCCTTCTCCACTCTGCAAACTTGCTACTACTTTCTTAGCCATTTTTCAGATCCTTATTTGATTTCACGATGTATGGTTACTTTTTTCAGTACGGGATTGTACTTCTTCAGCTCAAGCCTGTCAGGAGAATTTTTCCTGTTCTTGGTTGATATATAGCGTGAAGTTCCAGGCATTCCACTCTCTTTGTGCTCGGTGCACTCAAGAATTACCTGTACCCTGTTTCCTTTTTTAGCCATTTCCTATTTTCTTAATAAGATTTTAAAAATCCTTTTTTGACGGCATCATCCAGTGTAGCCTTCAGACCGTTCTTATTGATGGTGCGCATTGCATGAGCAGAAACGCGGAGATTCACATACCTGTCTTCTTCTTCAAGATAAAACTTCTTATCGAAGAGATTCGGCTGGAAGGTTCTTTTGGTCCTTCTCTTTGAGTGAGATACGTTGTTTCCCACCATCATCTTCTTACCTGTTATCTGACAAATTTTCGACATTTTTCCTTATAATTTCAGATCGATTCTTCTAACGAGGCGCAAATTACGCAATTATTTATGAGATAATCAAGCTTTCCACCCAACTATTTCACTAAAAACAGTGCCTTTTCAAGCATATTGGTCCTGTTCACCGGGTCAGTCCCTCGTATGGTAAGAACATATTGACCTGGAGTATCCGGTGTTGAAAAATTCACCCGGTATGTCCCCTCTTCCGAAAACTCAATACTGGGTTCCCAGTAGAGCAGGTTACGGATATCGGGAATAGAAGATTCCCTTGCTGCAGCCTCATATTCAAAATCCAGACTATTATCATCAAGCATCTGGAGATTGAAAAATTGACGCTCTCCATCCTGATCCAGGCCACTCATATCCTTTTTGCCGGAATAAACACTGAGAATCCCACTGTATCTGATACTCCCAACCATATATGCCTGGTTTAAGACCTCGATTCTCTCTATCCTGTTGCTGGGTATATTTAGTAACTCTTCGTTATTGGGTACTGGAACATTGTCCATCAAAACCAGGGGTGGATAGATTTCCATGCATGAGGGCCCCTGAATTCTGATAAAGGAACCTTCGCTGCTGCTATGAATGGAGACCTGCGGGATAATCTCGTAAATGAACTCACCCAGATCGGTCAACTCAATATAATCCTTAACGTAGGTTACAAAGGCACCGCTGCCATAGAAAGCAGGAGACGAACCTTCAACAAGGTCAATTCCATCAAAGTCCTGCCCGTACCGTTCCTTTAACTGGATATTTACAAGGGTCTCTCGTACAGCGGATTGTTCCAATGAGTCAATTAGCAATGGAAGATATGGTAAGCGGATTGGTTTGTTGCAAAACTCAGATGCAAGCAGAACTATATGATTTAAGGAAGAATCTGATGCTTCAGCTATATGTAACTCTGGATTGCCAATGAAATAAGGGAATGCGTATAGAAATGAGCCATCCTTACCTGAAAGCACTTCAGCATAGAAGAAGGGATTGGCGTAGGAAGAGAGTTGTAGCTTTGCATCAGCTACAGGCTCACTGGATTCTGCATCAACAACCCTACCTGAAAGTGTAAGACCATTTAGCTCAGGCAGATATTCAATCTTTCCAGACCCTGTATCCGCTTCAGGCTTGAGTCCCAAGTTGTAATCTCCTGAGGACTGGCCAGAGCTTTTTGCAA
>Ga0164315_10004308_pt1 | contig 11045 bp, 8 predicted proteins | sample GuaBasSedimGuay6_FD_113737 | JGI IMG/M metagenome (GOLD analysis project Ga0164315, IMG submission 113737) | Subseafloor sediment microbial communities from Guaymas Basin, Gulf of California, Mexico - Guay6, Core 4569-2, 0-3 cm | ecosystem: Environmental > Aquatic > Marine > Hydrothermal vents >...
CCCAGCTGATCTCACCGAAAAATGAGTAACTGTCCGTCGTGTTGTTCGCAACGGTTCCCATGTGTGTTTCCACAAAGGGTCCCAGGCGCGCGCCGTCTGCCTGAAAGATATTCTGCTCGAAGCGATCTTCCTCGTCAGTCATCAGGTAAATACCGCCCAGCCAGCGAATAGAATTATCCGATGCCATGTTGTCGATCCGCAGTTCAGTACTGAACGACGTAGCCTCGTTTTGCACCTGCTGAAAGGACACATTGTTGGGTGTGCCGACAAGGTCCATCAGCGAATCGGTATCGCCGTCGAGATAACCCGTTATCGAGGTTATCGTCAGGTCGTTATCCAGACTCCAGACCAGTTCTGCAGCAAGCGTCAGGATGTCACGATCGGTATGAAAGTCGAAGCCTGACGATATCTCGTTCAGGAAAGGATCGTCCGGACGATACCAGGTCTCTTCGTAAGGACCTTCAAGGGTATCTCGCCCCCCGACGAACGGATCTTCTGAGTAGACCAGTCCGGTGCCTGGTTGGTAATAAGCACTACGAACAGGCGCATCATCTCTGTCCGCGCTGTATTCAACTTTCAGATAAGCGCTGAACGTATCGCTGGGCTCAATGACCAGGGAGGCACGAAACGCCGTGTTCTGATCGCCATCCAGGCCATCGCCAGTAGTAACGGATTTGGTCGGCCCGTCCTGCTGGTCATGATTGAACGCGAGGCGGGCAGACACGGTGTCCGAGAATTGACCTGTGATAAAACCATCCAGTTCAATTAGCTCGTCACTGCCTAATGTCGCGTTAATTCTGCCGCCCGACTCATTTTGGCTTGGCCGGTTTGACACGAAGTGAATCAGACCAACTGATGCGTTACGACCGAACGCGGTACCTTGCGGCCCGCGCATGACTTCAACACGAGCCAGGTCATAAATCGTCGGATACTTCATGGAGTCCTTGGTGATCACAACGTTGTCATGCACCGTCTGAATCGACGCTTCGCTGGACGCGTTACCAGGCGTAGGCGCGATGATTCCGCGCATACTTGCAACCGGTTGCATCTTGCTGAAGCTTTCCCAGGTCGCGCCCGGTGTAACTTCCATCAGGTCATCGGCCCTGGTAATTCTGTTTCTTTGCATGAATTCGGAGGTCATAACGCCAACCGCAACCGGCGCGTCCTGAATGGATTCCTCATAACGCCTTGAGGTCACGATGATTTCTTCCAGAGTGCCTTCCTCTGCGTTCGATTGCGCCAGGGCCTGTTCTCCGGGCGAAACTACCGCGACGGCGCAGAACGCACAAATGAGCGTTGCTTTTGCCAAAGGCGAGCTGTGGTACCGGGCTGCTTCTGAATGACTGAACATGATTTCCCCCATGTGTCTCAGACAAGGATCGTGGAATTACGATAATAGTAGGATTGAACTATAAATAATCGCTACATTGAACGCAATGGCAAAATTATCGTTTATTTCACTATATGGCTGCAATACAGATTATTCCTCCCTCAGATGCTTCATTTCGCTGGAAAACACTGGCAATCAGGGCAATCTCAGGCTTAGCAGGTCCGTACCAACATGGATTTCGCCTTTGAAACCACCGCTTCTCGCCGCGTCCGCAAAATCATCACCTGTGAGTGCGCTACCGGGAATCGCGTAGGGGCCATGTGAAGTCGTGTTCAGAGCCGGGATCATATGCGTCAACATCAGGTGTTTGACTCCGGCCCGCTCCGCCAGCGCGCCCAGATCGGCTGCATTACTTTGCCGCAGGTACACCACTGGTGGAAAAGTGCTGCCGCCCCCCGGGGCAAAGCGCGTATGAATAACGGAATGGACGAGTACATCTGCGCCCAGCGATAGCCGTTCGACAGTCTCCGAGGTTGATGACTGCCGCGGCGGCACCCGCTTGCTGTTGCCGGCGTCTCCGCCAATGACCACGCTGCCGACGGGCGTGTCCACGCGATATGCCAGCGAACCGGCAATGTGCGTCGTGCCTATTGCGCTGACCGACACGTCTCCCTCTTGCCAGACAATACGACCCGGTTTTTCGGGCAACGGCAATGCGACAGTATGCAACCGCGCCAATGCGGCGGGGCCAGCCGGATTCCTGTTGTTGTTCTCCGCATGTCGCTGGCTGATTTCTCCTGCATGCAGCATCGCATCGCCGCTATGCTCGACCAGCTTGCTGCAACTGAGTATTCGTTCGGGCGGGGGGGCGCTGGCTTTCACATCCGCACTACAGATGATGTCAACCGGCCCGCCGAGAAAATGCCAGCGGTACAAAAGCAGGCCCGCAAGGCCCTCGGTATGATCCGAATGCACATGGGTAAGAAAAATTGCATCCAGCTGCAGCGGTGACAGGCCCAGCTGCGAAAGGCGTTCTGTAGTGCCACGCCCGGAATCAAATTGCAGCAGCAAATCGCCACAGTGATTGGCAACGCTGCCATAGCGAACCAGCGTGCCGGCACCTGCCAGGCCATTGACCGCCGGAGGACCACCTTGTGTACCAGTCAGCGTAATTTCCAGGCAGTTGCCGCCTGCTGCTGCTCCGTCCTGGGCAACACAGGCTGCCGGAAACACAAGCAATAACAGCAACCCCGGCAAACAGCGCATATCAGTAATCCAGAACTACTCCGCGTGCGGGATTGATGCCACCACGAAAACCGCCCTGGTCACGTACGACCCTTGAGCTGCCATCTGCATCGTAATGGACCCACACCAGCCCATGCGGATCGCCATTCTGTGGCATCTGAATGACCGTAATCTTTTCCCGGGTTGCGGCGTCGAAGACATAAATGCGCCCTTCCCCATTACTGGTCGCCCATATTTCCTTGCCGTTGGGCGCCAACAGCAGGTGGTCCACCTCGTAGCCGGAAAAAACGGTTGCCAGCTGACGGCCATCATTTGCCGACAGCACAGAAATCGTGCGGCCAAAATGTCCGGTCGTTTCGCCTTTATTGGCAACCCAGAGCTCCGCCTCATCCGCAGTGAGCGTGGCACCGTAAGGACTGATGCCAGCTGGCGCTGTCCATTTTATCGCACCGGTTTCCAGGTTGATCTTGTTGACGTTGGATGTACCGGCGGCAGTCACGTACATGTATTCTTTCTCTGAATCGATCACGATCCAGTCGCCACGAAAACCTGCATACGGATACTCGCGCACGACCTCCCAGGTATCCGGGTCAATCTTGGCGACCCAGAAAGGCTTCATCGTCGTTAGTTTGCCTTTGTAAAGATTAATCGCACCCACCATGCCGGTTGAACGCTGTGACGCGTAGCCGGTAGGCTCCATCAGCACGTAAATAAATTCGTCATCCGTCCACGCGGTATAAGAAGAACCGCCCAGCTCTTCGTCGCGCACACCACCGACAATTTCATCAGTTTCGGTATCCAGCAGCATGACGTCGAGCCCGTCCGGGTCCCTTGCGAAGGTGTCCAGCAGCACGTACTTGTCGCGAAAGACCTGGCCGTGATGGAGTCGGCCACCCATCGTAATCTGCTTGATTGGCTGTAGCGTCAAAGCATCCGCTTTGATGAGCGTTGCAGGCGCGTCGAGTGCGCGCATCTGGTTCGTTGGTTCAGTGTTCGGTTTGGAGCCAACTATATAGACATACTTTCCATCGGGCGACAGCACGGTCGTATGCACCGCAGCCCTGAGCCCGACCGGTAACTCATAACTTGCAATCACTTCATGAGTAACGGCATCGCCGACGACGATCTGTGTAGATTTCGCGTTAGTCGCTCCTTCCTCCAGTACTGCCAGGTTGGCGGAGTTACCTACGTTCTCGTAGAAATATGTATGGTTTTTTTGCGGCGTGAATTTAGCTTTGCCCGGAGCAAACTTAGCGACTGTCCTGGATTCATACGTACGACCTATAGGGCCTTCTGTCGATCGCCTTTGCCAATCCGCCAGCACTGTCTCAAACGACTGGATTTCCTCTACTGCGAGATCGCGCGCCGTTTTCGGAAATATCAGGTCGGTTTCCTGTTTCGCCCTGGCCGCCGCCAGTGCAGCACGATAATTAGCGGACATCTCATCGCTGACGGGCAGGCCCGCGAGACTACGGATATACATGGAAATAGCGACAAGGTCTTCATTGTTGGGTTGCAGTTCCTGCGAAATCACCGCCATCTGTGGGTTGTTAATCATCTGATCAAAAATCTGTGCTGGTGTTGGGCCATACAGCAACGATGGACCGATCAGGCCCTCCGCACTCTTGCTGTGACAAACCCAACAGGACGCTTCCCGGTTAAACAGCTCTTCTCCCTGTGCCACCAGCAGATCCATGTCCACCTGTGCCTGAGCCGTCATCGAGCTCAGGCAAATGAATAATGAGGTAATGATCAGAAATTTTTTCATAGGAGTCGTCTGTGATTCGTCGCTTGTCTGTTTGGAACGCAGCATGAACTGCCGCGTGTTTACAATTCTTGTTCCCAGTCACTCTCTTCGATAATGCTTTTGAGCTTATTCAGAAATGCCGCCGAATAGGCACCGTCAATCGCGCGGTGATCAAACGAGTGCGTCAGGATACCCACCGGGCGAATCTCGATGCTGTCACCACTTTCGGCTTCGACAACGACCGGACGTTTTTTGACTGCGTCCATCGACAGTATCCCGACCTGCGGTTGGTTAATTATGGGAGCCGTGAATAACGTGCCAAAGGGACCGGGATTGGAAAGCGTGTAAGTACCGCCCTGCAAGTCATCAACGTTGAGGGTGCCCGCTTTTGCCTTTACAGCCAGCCCGTTAAACTGCTTTGCAAGTTCTGACACTTTCAGGCCGGCCGCATTTCTCACGACGGGTGCTACCAGACCTTCGAAATTCAGGTCAATCGCGATAGCCAGGTTAACGTCGGAGTGTACGACAAGCGCGTCTCCATCAACGCGTGCATTGACCCGCGGCCATTCAGCAATAGCGAGGCACAATGCCCGCGCTACAAAAGGCAAATAACTTAACGAATAACCCTGTTCAGCTCGCCATGCGTCTTTCTGTGACAACCTGACTTTGTCGACAGCACTGAAATCCACATCGATAGTCTGCAAGACGTGCGGTGAGGTCGCTTTTGAACGCACCATGTGTTCCGCAGTCGCCTTACGTACGCGATCAAATGGAACTCGTGTAGCGTCGGCTTCGCTCGCAGTACCGCTCGCGGTCTCAATATGATTCTCGATATCCTGACGGGTTACCCGGCCATCACGACCGCTTCCCGTTATGGCGCTAACGTCCAGGTCATGTTTGCTTAACAGGCGCCGTACGGCAGGTGACAATCGGTTGCCCGCAGATTTTGCCGGCAAGCCTGCGCTGGCAGGAGATGCTGCAACTTCAGTTGCAGCCGCCGCCGTTGCATCCGCAGCCACGACCACTTCTCCTTCAACGGCGATGACCGCGAGCACAGTACCGACATCAACAGTGTTGCCCTCTTCTATGTTAATAGAGCTGATTACACCTGACGCTGGCGCAAGAACCTCAGTGGCAACCTTGTCGGTTTCCACATCCAGCAGCATCTCGCCTTTTTCAACTGTATCCCCGGCCTTCTTGTGCCAGGCGGCAATGGTTCCTTCGTTGACGGTTTCGCCAAGTTGCGGCATTACGACATCCATTATCTATTCCTTAGTCCGCAAGCTTCAGCACGTTGGCAACAATTCTCTCTGCACTTGGCATGACTGCATCTTCCAGTGCATCAGCAGACGGGAGAGGACAATGCGGCGTCGTTACCCTGACGATCGGACCTTCAAGATCCCAGAACAATTCTTCGGCAACCAGTGATGAAATTTCGGCGCCCCAGCCGCACAAGCGCGGGTTTTCCTCAACGGTCACCAACCTGCCGGTTTTCGAAACCGATTTAAAAATAGTGGTCGTATCCAGCGGCACCAGTGATCGCACGTCGATGACGGTTGCAGAAATACCATGCTCCTGTTGTAAAGTTTCGGCAGCTTTCATTGCGCGCGGCACCATTGCCGCAAGCGCCACGATCGTGACGTCGCTACCTTCGCGAAGTACATTCGCCTTGCCCAATGGCACGACGTGCTCACCTTCCGGGACGTCGCACTTGGTGCCGTACAAGGATTTTTGTTCGAAAAACAATACCGGATCGGGATCACGTATTGCTGCCGCCAATAGTCCTTTCACGTCGGCCGCACTGGATGGTGCAACAACCTTGAGCCCTGGCACCGCCATGGCCCAGTTCTCTATACTTTGCGAATGCTGCGCACCAAAACGGGCACCGCCACCATTGGCGGACCGAATGACTAACGGAAACGTACACTGGCCGTCAGACATAAATCGCGTTTTGGCGATCTGGTTGACGACGATGTCCCAGCAAACGGCGAAAAAATCCGAAAACATGATCTCGGCGATCGGCCGCAAACCGGTCATCGCCGCACCCATGGTGGCCCCTAATATGGCTTGTTCAGAGATTGGCGTATCCCGTACACGAATGGGGCCAAATTCATCCAGCAATCCTTCGGTGGTCTTGAAGACGCCACCTGCAGCGGCAATGTCCTCGCCAATAAACACGACGTTGTCGTCACGACGCATTTCCTGGGCAATAGCGGCCGATACGGCCTCACGATAACTTAGTTGCGCCATGATGAACTCCCGTCGGCCCACAGGTCGGTCTCGGCAATATCCAGTGATGGCGGCGCGCTGTTGCGTGCGGTTTCTTCGGCCTTGTCGACACGAGCCGTGACTTCAGCGTCGATCGCATCGAGCGAAGCGGCATCAATCCCGGCATCCAACAGCCGTTGCCGATAAGTTACGACCGGATCGCGTTTCATCCACGCGGCAACCTCCTCATCTGGCCTGTACTTGCCAGGATCTGCCCTGGAGTGTCCACCATGACGGTAAGTCTGCACCTCGATCAGGCTGGGTCCGCCACCACTGCGTGCCTTGTCGAGTGCCGCGTTGGCGGTAGCAAATACCAGGTCAACATCGTTGCCATCAATCAAGACTGGCTCGAGGCCATGTGCAGAAGCTCTGTCAGCGGCCGGATTCTCAACGGCAGTAACCTGAGAAATCGGCGTGTATTCCATATACAGGTTGTTTTCACACACATAGACAACCGGTAATGACCAGATCGCGGCAAAGTTGAGCGACTCATGAAAAGCACCGATGTTGGTGGTGCCATCGCCGAAGAAGCAGACGGCGACCTGCCCGGACTTGCGGTACTGAGCAGACCAGGCTGCTCCGGCGGCAATCGGCATGTGCGCACCAATAATTGCGTATGAACCAAGAACGCCGTGCTCCATGCTCATGAGGTGCATCGAGCCGCCCTTGCCACTTAGCAAACCGCATTCGCGCCCCATCAATTCACCGAGAATACCGGTCATGGAAACGCCGCGGACCAGCGTGTGGTTGTGGCCACGGTAGGTGCAAAAACTGTAATCATCTTTACGCATGGCAGCGCCAAATCCGGCCGCAACCGCCTCCTGGCCAAGTGCGAGGTGCGAAGTACCCTTGATCAGGTTTTGCATAAACAGGTCGTAAGCTCGCTGCTCCATCATCCGGCACGCCTGCATGGAACGGTAGAGTTCCAGGCGGGTGTCGGTATCAGGGGTAGTGGCTTGTGCTATGGCGGCAGCAATCTGCCCGTTACTGTCATTCAATTGATCTACTCTTTGCTGTGGATTGGCGTAGCTGCTTCGTTCATTAAAATCGATATAGCCGGCATTTTACGATATTTATCGATAATACGATAGCCTTGATCTCAGCGACCCGTTTCACAGCGCGAAACGACCCGGCCCCGTCGCCGCCAGCATGAGCAGGCCACCGATAATTGCGAGGTGTGCCAGCGCGATCCGGCTTTGCTCGAGCCGCTCCGCCCCCGTTGCGCTCCAGAATCGATGCACCTGAAGGGTCGCCACGAGGGTAAACAATGCAAGCAGGAGGGCAGCCTCCACAACATAGACACCCGCGACAATGGCCAACGCTGCCAGCACATGCAGTGCAATAGTCAGTGGCAGGGTTAGACCGACCAGCCCAATGCCAGCGCGATGAAATTCCTCCACAGCCTGGCGGTAATAACGCGCCTTATGGATCCCACTGACCAGAAATACGGCCGCCAGAGAAAGGCGAGCCAGCAAGATCAGCCAGGATAAGAGGGGTTCTGCAATCTCACTCATCAGGAAGCCATCGCCTTATTCACTTCAGCCAGATGATCCCGGGACAGTGGTTCTGAGAACTGCGATATCACGACCGTAACAAACACCGAGCACATGCCACCCATCGCCGCCGCTGAGTATGGACTCCTGGCATTGAATGCGAACCATGTGCCAAATTCATCCAAAGAGGTACCAGCGAACCATTCTGCGTCAATCATTCCGCTATGAATAACAATAAAGACAATAGCACCGGTCCAGAATCCGCTGAGCGCTCCCGCACGACTAACGCCGTTCCATACCGCTCCCAGCACCAGTGGTCCTGCCATTGCAGCAATGAAGCCGCCCACACCTGCCCAGATCAGCAGGACGACGTTCATATCCATGACCGCCCAGGCAAGCGCCGCAGAACCAACCAGAGTCAGCATTGTGACCACCCTGCTGATTAATAAAACATTGCGATCCAGCGATTCCTCGCTGTGCTGTTGATGTATCCGCGGCGCAATACTGCGGCGGTAAATGTCGTTGGCAAAAACCTGAGACGTGGAAATGACCAGCCCATCTGCCGTCGACATGACCGCAGCAAGAATGCCCACACCCAGCAAAGCCGCGAGCCAGGTCGGGAATAATTCAATAAACAATGCTGGCAAGGCCGTGTTTGCACCACCACCCAATAACGAATCGCCGAGCACCGCCCGGGCAGTAGCGCCACCCAGCGCAATACCGGGCAGTACAAGTCCGAACGTAAAAGCCATGATCAGGAAACGATTTCTACTTCGCGCATCCTTCAGCGCCCAGAGTTTGTTGCCGATGTGCGGCAACATACCCAGTGGAATGTGGGCAAAAACAAGCGCAAACATGGACCACAGTGATGCCGTAATGGCCACATCGGGGTTAAACGTCTGCAACAAACGTGAATCCTGGCCGGCAAGATTGTTCAGCAGACTATCCAGACCACCGGCACCCACCCCAAGCAGGAACAGGATGATGATCGCGACAGCAAGCAACACCATCAGCAGCCCCTGCGCGCCGTCGGTAAGGATATCGGCATGCGCACCACCCAGGGTGACATAGGCCAGCAGTACCGTCGTGGTAATAACCATGGCGATCCCTTTCGGTACGCCAAGCATAATTTCAAACATCACCAGACCTGCTACCAGCTGCCCCGCCAGGTAAAACAACAGCATCAGTGAAAAGATCGCCGCTGAAACCCGTAGCGCTTCGGATTGGTAGCGTTCACCAAGATATTCAGGAATAGAACGAACGCCAGTAGCATTGCCAAAGTTGGCCACCGTTCGCTGGCAAATCAGGACGCCAAGGTAAATACCGACCGGGTAGAGAAAAGCCAGCCAGATTGTCGACATCCCGTAACTGTAGGTCAGTCCCGGCAGCCCCAGGAAGGTAGCACCACTGGCCGCAGTCGACGCAAACGCCAGAGCCAGCACAAACGGTCCGTATGCCTGTCTCGCCACGGCGAAGTCGTCGGCATTCGACACTCGCTGCTTTCCGAGGTAGCCGAATAACATCATTAAGCCGACGTAGGCGGCCAGAAAAAGCCATGACCAGCTGTATAAATCCACGCACCCTCCCACTTTCCGTTAGCACTACAGACGTTTGTCGCTGCGCATAAAAAACGCTGAGCGCAGACACGAGCCGGGTTATTTTAATCGATCAAACGTGGAAATATCGATTTTTAGCGATATACTGCCGCTGAAATTTATTGGTCACATGAGCAGACACCATGATTAATGCAGCCATTGTCGGTCTCGGCTGGTGGGGCAAGACCCTTGTAGAGTCCGTATCCGGCATAAGCGACGACATTCGCTTTGTCGCCGCCACAACTCGCTCTCTTTCGGATGATGCGAAAGAATTCGCCACTGAACACGATCTTGAATTGCGAACTTCATACGAGGATATCCTGACCGACCCCAATATTGATGCCGTGGTCCTGGTCACGCCGAACTCTCTGCACAGCGCACAGACCATCGCGGCCGCAGAGCAAGGCAAGCATGTGTTTTGCGAAAAGCCTTTCTCCATAACCAAAGCAGACGCAACCGCCGCGGTTGAAGCCTGCGACAAAGCCGGCGTTACGCTGGGGGTTGGCTACAATCGCCGCTTCCATCCGGAAATGACCAAACTACGCGACATGATCAATTCCGGCGAACTGGGCACGATCCTGCATTGCGAGGCAACGATGACCTTTCCAAATGGCCTGTTCCTGAAGCCGGACGCCTGGCGTGCAAGTAAGGACGAAACACCTTGCGGTGGACTCACACCATTGGGCGTGCATGCAGTCGATGGATTCATCGACCTGTGTGGCGAAATCGATCAGGTATATGCGCAGAGTTTTCGTCGCGTTGTCGAGGTTGATGCGGATGACACAACATCAATTTTATTTCGAATGAAAGACGGCATGTCCGGTTACCTTGCGACCATGACCGCTACAGGCGGTGGTTTCAATTTCCAGGTTTACGGCTCCAAAGGCTTCGTCAAACTCGAAGGAATGACACATATAGCCGGTGCACCCTCCGAGGAACGCCGCTTCGGCTTGTTCGGCAATTGCACCTACAAACCGGTCAAAGGCCCGGCAGAAACCTGGCAGGCTGATCCATTTGATGTCGCACGTGCCGCCCTGGACGCGTTCGCACGAGCGGCAGCTGGTGGCGAGTCGTTTATGATTCCAACATCGGAGATTGTGCACGGTGCAGCTGTGACCGAGGCAATCGTCAATTCAGCTGGCAGTGGCCAGCCGGTAAAACTTTAGGATCCGTACACCGGATAGCAATGAAACTCTTTATCCTTCGCCATGGGATGACCGCCGCATCGGATGCCGATGAGCGTCGTGAACTGAGCGAGAAAGGCATCGAGGAAGTCGAAAAAATTGTCCGCCTGCGCCGCGACGATTTACTGGGAGTGACGAGAATCTATTCCAGTCCGATGAAACGCGTAAAACAAACGTTGCAAA
>Ga0164315_10004309_pt1 | contig 11043 bp, 7 predicted proteins | sample GuaBasSedimGuay6_FD_113737 | JGI IMG/M metagenome (GOLD analysis project Ga0164315, IMG submission 113737) | Subseafloor sediment microbial communities from Guaymas Basin, Gulf of California, Mexico - Guay6, Core 4569-2, 0-3 cm | ecosystem: Environmental > Aquatic > Marine > Hydrothermal vents >...
ACTGGATTGTAGACATATGTTCGCTTATTGATTGTATCAATATCTAGATCATATCGATTGTTACCACCACCAAAATTAATTCCACCAAATCCAAATATAACTTCATACTGACTACCACCATTTTCAGAGTCACGCTTAACCCATGCCTCACAGCTGATCTGATCTAATCCAACTGTTGTAATAGTTCGCCATGTAGCATTCACAGCCGGATGGCGATAGCATTGTGTACCGTTCAATCCACCATTAGTAAACGTAGCACCTGATGTAATATTAGCATTAAGAGTGCCAGCCATATCAATCAGTGGTGTATTCACACCTTGATTTTCTAAGTTACATGGATAATAAACCAGTGGACTATCAGCCATGATGATATTATGAATGGCGTTATCGACCACCGGGAATACATCACTACCCATACCGGTTGCATAATGACTACGGATTTGTGATTCACTTAAATCTGTATCGTAATAGGCAGCTTCATATACAGTGAATCCAGCACCACCACTACTCAATGGAGCATTGTAATTACGGTTAATAACTAAAGTAAGTGCGGCATATGGGCTATCAGCAGCACCCGATTCGGTACTCATTAGAATACCGTTAAACCATATATGCCGCCCTGTAGAATTACGCACACCAACAATATGGTATAATTTTCCATATTCAATAGTATGATAATATGCACCGGGTGTACCGTTATTCCCAACTTGACCTTGATTCCATAAAGCAACTTTAGCATCCGGAGAATACAACAATCCTTCCGCTATTCCCCCACCTTCATATTGATCAAACATCAATAATGTAGTATAATTATCAGGAACATCATCAAACATTACCCACACTTCAAATGCTTGGTTTTGACGTGTTTCATCACCAGTTTCAACTGAATATACTGCGTATCCAGATTCAGCAACCGGATCATACGCGCGATCATTCACATCATCAGTAAATGGAAGTTGGTTATTTCGAATTACATGACCCGGTACCAAATCTAACGTATTATGTCCAGACGCTAAATCATATGTTTTATTATTCGGATCATCATTGAAGAATTTAAATATATGCTTGGCACCATCATTCATCATTTCTTCAGTTAGAACATCATACTCAGTAGCGATATCATAGGTTCCCTGATCGACAATATCCTGATCCGGTACAATAGAATCCCAGAATGCAATGTCCATAACATAGAACTCATGCGTATGATAATTCCATACACTTCCAGTGGCTATTCCACTTAATAAACTATAACTATGTGATGTACCTGATATCGTTTGTGATTGTGCTGTTCCAGATAATTGGAATCCAGAAAGATATTCAACACCATTGATCCACATGCGCAAGGTACCGCGCACATCCGATGTATTAAAAGTGAATGCAACATGATTCCATGATTTAGTAAATACGTTAGCAAATGGCACACCGGTTACATCAGTATTCCATGTGGTGATTCCAAAAATACCAGTGCCAGCACTAGAATTAACAGCAACCCTTGATCCACCAATAGAACATGGCATTTGATCACCTGATACCACAGCCGGATCACCCCATACCCACATGGTAATAGTCACATCATCTGAGGATGGCGTAACAGTAAATCGTGGCGTAGTAACATTACTTGGAGTAGTAATTGACCGAGTTGAATATTGTAATGATGTTTTATTAAAAGCCGTACGATCAAATTCTATTGATGAGGCACCGGCAAGATAATCAGCATCATTACCGGATTCATCATCAAATTTTAGTCCATCCGACTTAGCATAAAGTAATGGAGTATGGCTTTGAACAAGTGTTGTATATGACATGTCTTTTTATTATGTAAAGGTGATACTAGTATTTAGTTACTGATACACCTTCTTTTTCACAAATGCATCATAGTGATTACTAACTTCCTGATCCGAGAATGAATAAGGATAGATAGCCAAATCATCGATTGCTGCCTCATCTTCCATATGGTGAGTTATTGACCCATCCGATGAATTACCGATAGCCAGATCATGTAACTCATATGAAATAGTAGTGGTAATCTGATCTTCCATCGCATTATCAACATACAATCGTAAATCTGTACCATCATAGGTAGCAACGATATAATGCCATTCGCCATCAGTTACAAGGGTAGTTGATTCGACAAATGATAATTCCGATCCAACATAAAACTTAACCTCATCAGTTGAATCAACTTGCATCTTATAGGTGCCCGTATTGGTCACACCGTCCCACTCAGACACAATAATCGCATCCGTGTGCGTTGTAGCAGACTTGAACAGTACTTCGATTGTCCAGTGATTCACGGCACCTGACAGACGATAATCGGGAGTAGTCAACCAATTGTTAGCAATAACTGACTTATTAATTATCAGTGCATTGCGTTCCACATCAAATGAACCATTTTCAACTAATGTTATTACACCATTTGCTTTATCAATGAATGTATCAGCACGATCAAATGGGAAGTAAATATCTGGTTCACTAGACATAATCAATGAATTCATTGTAATCATTGGATGACCAAATCCTACAAATGCCCATTTCATAATATCCTCATCACTCACAGCATAATTAAACGTGGCAACATTAGACATCTTGCCATCAAAATAACCATTACCTGAATATGATGATCGACCAATATATACATCAGTTCGAAGAATCGTAATGATTGCGCCCGCACCACTTAACTCACTGACATTAATACCATTTACCCACAATGACCATGTATCATCCGGGGCAATTCGCGCAGCAAAATGCATCCAATGACCAGCAACAGCATTACCCGCCGTTGAAAGTAAGGAACCACCATTAACCGTTAGTCGTAATGTTGATGTAGTACCTGAGTTATCAATAGTTACACCATTGATACCATTGGGCGCGGTAGTTATATCGAATAATCGACTATAATCATTAAAGGCATCATATTTGATATACCCTACCCATGTGAATCCAGTAGAGAAATCATCATATCCATCTGGTAGATCGATATAACCATTAGCTCCCTCGAAGTCAAATGCTTTCAAAGAACTGTTGATACTAGGAGCATCTAATAGGATTCCACCAACTATTGTACCGTCGCGGGCATTTCCGGAACTATCAGCAACATTGGTACCTGTAGTTTCATCCATTTTATAATAGGCATAGGGATGCATATCCAATATCATTTCGTCAATGGAGCGATCAAACGGATCGGCAACATAATCCAATGACAATGCATTCAAGCTATATGGACCATGGACCACGATATTATTTGTGGAATTATCATCTTGCGCCAATGCAATAATATTAATCGCATTACCATTCATAGTTTTAGGTAATGTAATATTGAACTTACCATCATCACCACTAACATAATCAGCAACAATATCACCATTCTGGATATCTGAAATCAGTAAACTAGATGGATGACCAATACCATCCAATGTCGTATTACCTGAAATACGGTTAGGTGAGCCAAAAAATGTATATTCGATCTGATCAGGAGTCATTGATTTATTATTTAATATCGCCCAATCATTGAAATACAATGGACCACCGTACATGCGCCATGTCGTATTACTGGTATCCGGATACTTAATACTTGACGTAATATGAGTCGCAGCTAATTTGGCATCAATCCACAGCTGTAGCTCATATCCATCGCGAACCCATGTAATCATATGGAAACCATCATCAATTACTTTTTGATTAGTTGTCCATATAAATTGATCTGGATCATCCTTTTCCCATGTGAATTCAACATCACCATAGCTGAACACACCATTACGGCTATTCATCCATGCCTCAACATCAATATTTGACGTGTTCCACATGAAGCGGTATCGCGTAGTTGAATTTCGATTCCATATCCAATTATTGATAGTGGCGTTTGCTGTAAATCCAATATCATCCTGACTTGTATAACCACCGGTATAGTTACTTGTGGTTCCAAGATAGGATGCGCCATTCCATTCATTTTGACGATTACCCAATGGATCATTTATTAGGGTGGCGAATGTATGACCACTTGTTTTGTAATATGGTCCATGTGATACCCATTCCTCTTCACGTAATTGTGGATTAGTGGTAGTGAATCCATGGGCAACCCATTCGTAATTACCGCCGATAACGTCATACATGCTACGCCACACTAATTTATAGCGGGCATAGTTGATACTACGCTCTAACCGGTTACCAGTCAGATAGTCAAAAACTCCCATAATAGATATTTCAGTCTGTGAAACCTGACTGTTCTTAGAATACCAAAATCGATTCCATGTAGCAGGGGCTGATTGAGCATGAATATTGATATTATTATCATCGGTTTTACTAGGACTCCACGCACCATCTAAATGTGAGGTAAGATTTAGAGCAATTCCACCTGAATTAAATTGTGCGCGCTTTGCACCATATTCTTCCCAATAATGGAGTGAAAACCCAAATGTATTATAGGCAGTACCTGAATTCTGCAATACACCACTTCCATCATACGAGTAATATGAATGGAACCCATATTGAGTACTACTTGAATAAGAATTCGCACCTAATAAATATTTGTCATTATTCGTGTCAACCAATGACCCATATTCAAGTATCCGCATATCATTACGTGCATTATTATTTGAATATGGACGGTCATACCCACCTTTCATAATAAATGTCCATCCATTATTATGATCAAGTACCAATGCATTATCATCAATCGTAATCCATGACGTATGAGGCATGATCACAACTGGTTCATTATGCTGGTTAGATGCAATTGATTTATAGGGTGGATTATTGATATTAGGTTGTGATATTAGATAAGCCGGGTTTGATTCAGAGCCTAGATTCTCAATAGGTCCAGTTAAATCCTTCGTGCGCCCAAAGTCATATAGGTGAGTTGGATTCCAATCCTTCCAAATATCAATGGTATTACGAGGCAAAATATACAGCGCCTGAACCATATCATCTTTAGTATCCGTGATATCCAAAACACAAACATCACTAATAAAGAAATCTTCCAGCCATACATCCGCATTAGTACCACCTAATGTGAATAGGCTATTAGTTGATGTTATGATTGGACTACTGGTTACTGTAGTGGAATAGTAGTTATTCAGGTATAGCGCAATATCATCATTATTGAAAACAGCGATACAGGTATTCCATCGATTATTGTATACAATTTGATCAATTGGATGTTCGACCTCAACAACGCCCGCCGATGTCTGAACAATCAGTTTTATATTTCCACCGTCCATACCTATCATAAATTGGGCTTCCGGCTCCCACTTACTGACAATAGGCTTAAATCCAGTGATTGGATTATCCATAGTTCGATTAGGCATTTTGAAATGAAACATAATGATGAAATCACGGGTAGCAATTTGATCATTTAAAAAGGTACCATCCAAAACAGACAAATGACCGCCGTTTAGATTAATTGAATTATCTGCAAAATTACCATTTGGGTTACCAGCCGCACCTAATGTAGCATTATCATTAACCAATGTTTTGTCATTAAATTCTTCATACACATTATCATCACCGTATAAATCGGTTGTCCAATGTGCGATAGGGGAGCAGTTCTTAATTAAAAGATCGATATTCATGATATACCTTATAAAGTGATATTTGATACGCCACGTGGTTGAACGTATACTATGCCGGGTATGAATCCATATAAGAAGTATTTATTCATGTCAGCAGGGTCATCATCTAGGAACACCATGTATTCGCCATTCGAATCACAGTAGGTATAATCAATCACCTGATAGGTATCTTGATTGTAGACAATAACTTGACCCAGATCATCAGGTTCACCATTTAAATTGACATTGCCCCATAAGACTTGATCAGAATAAGCTGTAACATCACCTGTATACACTTTAGTGGAACCCGTTAAATTACATGCTCCCCAGTAAGTACCTGATATTGAAAAGGTTTCTATGTCAAATAGGAAATAATTACCAAACCAGCACTTTAATTTATTGTTACTAATTATTATTTTCAATGAAACAAATAGTGCATCCGTGAATGGTCGGCGTCCATGCATATCCACTTCTTCAATAACAGAATCATAAACTTGATCAATACCACTAGTATTAACTAATCGAACCCATTTATTAGTCGCACTGAAATCAAATTGTAGTGCACGTCCAGCGCCAGCCGATGTACAGCCAAACATAATTTTAAAATTAGTAGATTCGACATCATCCATTCGAATATGAACTTTCAATGCCTCATTATGGAATTGCTCATTATCCTTGAGCCACCATGTAGCAGGGTCCAGCATAAAGGATGGCGACGTTGTATTAAATTGAGTGTATGAATGATCTACACCATTATTGACATCAAATTGTGATATATTCGTTATATGTTTAATCATTATTAGTTTACTTTAGTTAAGATCAATTCGTGGTGCACGAAATTCCATACGACCAATGGACCGGACTTTCATGGTGCCACCTACCAATACATCATAATTCCCATCGACTACCTCAGTATGATCCCCATCGGTCTTAATATTCGAATCACCCTCAACTCGAATATTCGCATCACCTGATACAGTAATGTTACAATTACCCATTACGTGTATGTAGTCATCACCAGCAACCACTGTATATCGGTCATTCACGACTTTGGTTACCATGTCACCATTTGGACCCACCTCCTCAAACGTCCCAGATCGATGGTAGCGGTGCGTTCGCTCAGCCCCCGGTGTATCATCGTATTCATTAATATGTCCTGACTCAGACTCATACACGTGGTTGTAGGGGTACTCAGCATCATATGGCGGCTGTGGTTCATCCCATGATCCACCAAATGGCAGTTTTACACCCTTATCAACACTATCTTTTTTGGACTTAACAATGGTTTGTTCGGTCTTATCGCTACGTGCCAATCGATTAGTATCAGGTTCACCAGTAAAACCAGTGCGTGGGTATTCACCATTTGGATCATTAAATCCGCGATTGGGTTGACTCAGTTTCTGTGGAATGCCACCCCATGATCCAACCACGATTGGGTCTTGTGCATTATGACCATCACGGAAGAACCCCCAACAATGAGTACCCTCTACCATTCCAGTTGGTGACATTCCAATTCCATTCATGGCGGCACTGACAATTGATTGACTTGGATACGCCCAATAAAGTGAGTCAGTAGGAATGTCTGATTTATCTTCCGTATGATATCCAAACATACGAATTTTTAATCGACCTAATTTTTCCGGGTCCATACGATCTTCAACCACACCTGTCCACCACACAAATGTTCCCATTGAAAAGCTATGAATCGAATGTTGATTGTTAATCATTATCAAAATACCAAATTATTACTATATTGATATTTAGTCGAATAATAGAAACAATTGTCCCTAAGTTGAGGATTTGTCTTTAATGGAATATTAAGAGACAAGGACTGTCCTTAAGTTGAGGATTGAGGACACCAGAAAAGGTGCGACGTAAACTGTAGTTTAAACCATTAGTCCCTACGGGACTGTCCCTACGGGACAAGACACCCTTTCATGTCTTAGTGTCCCATTAGGTACCCATATGGGTTGACAGTTAATACACAATCCATATACAATAATACATCATTCACTCTGGGTGGCATACTGTGGGTATAGGGTAGCACGAAAATCGCATTCTGTCAAGCATTATTTTTAATTTGTGAATATTACCGAGATATGAAATACCATTATATTGGTAACAGATGATTATTTTAGTTAAATAATACCAATATAATAGTAAAAAAAAGCCCGAACAGAATCCGGGCAGTGTGCATCAAACAGAGTAATTTCTTATTATTGTACCTGTATTTATGCAGCCTTTTTAACAGGCATTTCAACCGGCTTATCCCATCCGTCTGGAGCATTATCTTTGATCCATGCAGATAGTTGAGCCATCAAATCACCATCGTTCATAGGTGCCTTACCGGGCTTCTTCAATGTCATATAAGTGAAGTCTCGAACATGCATTTTGAAATCAGCCATCTTGGGATTATCAGATTTCATAGGATCACCACTGGTTTCACCACCATCACGTAATTTCTTACGGGCATCTTTATTAGATGTAGCACCTGATCCCTTTTCCCATACCACGGTATTTTCACGATTATTCAGGACAACATAGATACCGCCATCGACCATGGTGCGTGGTAATGAATTTTTAAATGCAATCTCAGACATTGTTTTAGCGGCACCAACATGTGTGCCTAGTAGGATTTTAGCGGGTACCACTCGTTCACGCCCTGCATTATTATCCATTGCTACCTTATAGTTGGTCAGAATCCATGTAATGTGGATATCACGTGGATTGTATCCAGCCTTCTGTAGACTCGGAATGACCTTAGTAATCGATTTAATATCCTTAGCAGTGATATCAAACATGATATTTGGTAGTCGTGTTTGACGGACATCTTTTAATAATAGGCTAAGAGTTTTATCTTTGATCCCTTTACCATCAACAAATAGATGTAATGTGGATACATCTTCAGGCTTCCGTAGATCAAGTCCACGGATTTCTGGATATTTCTTAGTCAACTTATCCAGTTTCATGAATGCCTTTTTCATTTCATCGACATCACGCACCTTGAACTTGTCAGCTTGCATGAATTTTTGGCTGGCAAATCCCTTGCCTGATCCAGCACCACCGGCAAGAAATACAATTTGACCGTACTTCTTTCCACCATTAAATAGTATTAATTTCTCATTGATGAAATCGCGCGCATCCTGCATATGTTTAGTGAAGTCTGATAGATTAAGCATTTTATACCTTGATATTTTAATTTATTATATGTATTATTTAGCAGCATTATCAATTACTTATATGCAATTACTCATATGCTTTATCCAATCGTTTCTTACCTAATTCGATAACGCACTTATATGCCTCGGTTGATATAATGTGGCGTATAGCAGCAACCACATATGATCCCTTCAGGTATTTATCCAAATATTGACTATCATCAATATCTTGATGTGATGGTAGCTCAACATCAACTTGCTTACCCAACAGCTTATAATGTGATACCGCACCGGGCACAGTCATAACTAGACGATTCTCTTCCAGCTTCATTACATTAGTTTTACGTGAGCCTAGCCAATCCTCATGAGTGTCTGATGGGATTGTGATGTTATTACCCATTCCATTAGTGGACACCGGGTGATATACAATATGTGAATTGTTTACATTATTAAAGTAATGCCCATCAAATGGCTTTTTCTCAGCATCATGTGGAATATCATCACCATAGTTGAACTTACTCAACTTGAATTTCTTAGTATACAGATCATGTGACAGGGTTGAATTACCGTAGTAACCGGCTGCAAAGTTGTTCAGGCTGTCGTGATTGGTTAAAAATTCGTATCGCTCAATGTTTAGAAAGTTTTCCAATGGTATTTTACCGGAATCATCAAATGTATTGGGGTTCAACTGTTTAAACTTGATGCCTGATCGGTCAACCAACATTTTATCCAATGATCGATACTTAAATTCCCCATGATCTGACTGATAGAATATGAAGTCTGCGCCACCACTGGTACCTACACTGAATCGACTGATCCAATTGATGGCTGCAAACGGTGACATATTGGGAATGATGAATGAATACACAGTGGGTGCACTATCTTGCTCATCTATTGCACCTAGTCCAAACTGTTCAACTATTGTACATACAGCAGCGGGCACTGTGGAACTTTTGAACGATTTTGAAATTCGAGTCTTTTGATTGGTAAAAAACTCTTTTGTCACACAATTAATCATGTAACCTTGATGTTCCTGTTTAATCTGTACACGATCACTGATCTTATACACGACAAATTTGAACAACTTAGACTCATTTTCCGGATAATCCGTTTCAAGTTTTAATTCAATCTCTGTACCCGGTTTGATCGGTATGTTCATCAAAAGGTTTTGTGTGTCGCTAAATGCTACAGTACATGACCATGTAGGCATGAACAGGTCTTGAAACAGATCAACGGTCATAACCATGGATGTTATATCAACACCATCCGCTTTCACATTGAACAGTTTAATCTCACCGGGGGATATCTGAGTATTTGCCATTATCATTCCATTAATATACAATTGGTATCAATATATTTATCAGTGGTGATAACATGAAAATATCATATGATAACTGGCAACGGCATGATGATATGGGTAATTGCGTTGAACTGCGATCACCTGAGCATAATACTGCTATTGAAAGTGGGGATATTTACCGGGTATCGGGTGCATGTATCTGTGTTGTATGTGGTAAGGACTATTACAGCCATCAACCTGTGTTGGGTGCATTGTGGCTAACACGATTGTGTAATGGGCAGCTGGTTAAACTATAAGGGTTAATATGTACACAGCATACTATACACGCCGTAGTGGTGGACATGTATATGGTATCCGGACCAAAGAATACCTAATTGATGATAAGCGTTGTAAGTGGTCTTGGTTTTGGGATGACAATGGGATGATAGTTGAATAGTATCGTACAGTAGTATAAACAATAATAATGCACAGTAACATCATGAATGTTATCGTGCGGGATTAAAATAAAATAATATAATAGTATATGTGTCATTTATCATAATGGCATTGCACATTTATAAACTAAACTAAAATACATAATAACATTTATGGTGTTATTGTATGGAAAATAATAATATGAAATATATGGGTTCAAAGGCACGAATATCAAAATATATACTACCAATAATTTTAAAGGATCGAAGTCATGATCAATGGTATGTTGAACCATTTGTTGGTGGGGCTAATTCAATTAGTGAGGTTGATGGTCTACGCATTGGTGGGGAATTAAATATTTATATTTCTGCTATGTGGACCGCGTTAGAAATCGGGTGGGTACCACCTATCATCACAAAAGATCAATATCATCATATTAAGAATAATAAACATGAATATTCTGATTACTTAGTTGGGTGGGTTGGGATATGCTGTTCATATTCAGGTAAATGGTTTGGTGGATATGCTGGAAAGGTTGAAACAAAAGGCGGTCCAAGGGATTATCAAGCGGAAGCATTATCTAATGTTAACAAACAGTTACCGAAAATAAAGGGTATTAAGTTTA
>Ga0164315_10004310_pt1 | contig 11042 bp, 6 predicted proteins | sample GuaBasSedimGuay6_FD_113737 | JGI IMG/M metagenome (GOLD analysis project Ga0164315, IMG submission 113737) | Subseafloor sediment microbial communities from Guaymas Basin, Gulf of California, Mexico - Guay6, Core 4569-2, 0-3 cm | ecosystem: Environmental > Aquatic > Marine > Hydrothermal vents >...
ACGAATGTTATACACAAAAGGGCTGCAAAGCAGCCTCTTTGTGTAAATTCGTGTAATTCGTGGATTCTTAAAGTATTAAGCGATGCTGAAAAGGTAATTAAAGCAATAAAAACAAAAGTGTGATTTTGCTTTGGATATACTACTTCCTTTTTAGGTTTAAACAAATAAATTTTGTGGTTGCACAATCTAAAGGTAGCGGTTTTTCTTCTTTTTCTAGCCCCCATTAGTGAACGGTAATGTTCCATATGGAGTCTGTTGTATTGAATTTTCTATATTCGCATTTGTGATTTATAATCACTAAGTTTGCTGTTTTAACACTAATGGATCTTTATGCATTACTTTGTTATTAGTATCAACAATTTGTGTATTTAATAAGGTTTCATTTACTAATCAATAAAAGAATTTTTTATGAAAAATCTACTCATATTGTTTATTGCCGTTATTCTAAGTTATTCAATTAGTGCACAAAGTTCATCAATATGGGGAATTACGCCTTTTGGTGGAAATGGTGGTGGTTGTATTTTCCGAACAAATTCGTCGGGAGAGAATCTCAATATTCAATATGCTTTCCCTGGAACTAATAACGGATCAAGTGGAATTAATGCCGACATGATTGAGGGAGCAAATGGATTATTATATGGCCTTACTATGAATGGGGGAGTAAATAATGAAGGCATTATATACTCATATAACCCAATTGCAAATATATTTACTAAACTTGCTGATTTTAATAATACTAAATCAGGTATGTTTCCTTATGGAAGTTTATTACTAGCATCTAATGGGAAATTATACGGTGTATGTTTGGAGGGAGGAGAGTATAATTATGGAACTATATTCGAGTTTGATACACTTAGTGGCAATATGGTAAAATTGCATGATTTTAATGGGAATAATGGAAAGAACCCAAAAGCTTCGTTAATGCAAGCAAGCAATGGAAAAATATATGGTTCTGCAAGAAATGGAGGTACATATGATTTGGGTGTGATTTTCGAATATGATATAAGTAGCTCGACTTATGTTAAAAAGTTTGATTTTCAAACTACAGGCTTAAGAATACCTTTAACTCGGTTTGTTCAAGCGCCAAATGGTAAGCTTGTTGGAATTGCTGCTTATGGTGGCTCCAGCACTAATAATGGTGGAATATATGAATATACTATTGGAGCATCTGCTATTGTTGAAGTCAATAATTTTAGTCATAGTATTTATAAATTTAATCCAATGTTACTATCTATAAATGGGAACATCTATGGAGCATTATCCTATAGTTCTAGCACAAATCGATTTTTTGAATATAATACTTTAACTGCTAATTATTCTGAAAAATATATTTTTTCTGTAGCATTTGGGTATAGACCAATAGGTGGCCTTGTGGAAATATCATCAGGTTTATTTAGCGGTGTTATGCAAAGTGGAGGCAGCAATAATTATGGTGGAATTTTTACTTATAATATAAATACAGATGTATCTACTAATGTGGGCCATTTTATTGACTCAACTACTTCGATAGGTGTAATTAGTGGGCTTGCTAAATCAGGAAATAAATATTATGGTATTAGTACACGAGCCTTTTCACAAAATCACCCATATGGAGGAGCTATTTATGAGGTTGATCTGAATAATAATTCAATAACTCGAAAAATACAACTTAATAAATTTCCTTTAGGAGCTCAAATTTACAATGGATTACAAGAGAATAAACTTGGTTTTCTTTATGGTACAACGAAATTTGGAAATGAGAAAAATATGGGTTGTATGTTTGGATACGATACTTTAACAAGTACTGAATCAACAGTGTATTCCATTGGAAACTCTTCATTTTTGCATGGGTTTACTATAGGAATGAAATATGCTAGAAATGGTTATTTATATGGCGGTTTAGGTTATCCTGAACAAATTGTAGAATTTTGCCCAACAAATAATTCTTTAGTAAGTAGAGTGACTTTTAATAATAACTCTAATCAACCTGGATATAATATGACTGGTCCATTTATCTTAGGAAATAATAATGAGATGTGGGGAATGACAAGAAATGCTAGTACACACAGCAGGGGAAGTATTTTTGTTTTTACTGCTGGAGGATACACTGCTAATAAAAAGTATGCATTTGAAGGCGGACTAAAAGGATGGCAGCCATCTGGTTCATTATGTTATACTTCTACAGGAATGCTTTATGGTATGACTCAATCTGGAGGACAGAATGGGTTTGGAGTACTCTTTGAATATAATCCCAATACAAATATTTACACAAAAAAGTTTGACTTTGATAGTATTAATGGAAGTATTCCTATGTGTGGCATGGTAGAGTATTCTCAAGGCATTTTATATGGTACTACATCAATTGGCGGGTCTAATAATTATGGTGTTTTATTTAAATATGAAGTAAGTACATCTACTTTAACTAAAGTAATTGACTTTAACGGGACTAATGGTAGAAATCCCCATGGGCAACTGTTGCTAGCCTCCAATAATAAAATTTATGGACTTACCATCGGTGGTGGGGCTAATGGCTCAGGTGTGATTTTTGAATTTGATCCAATAAATAACACTTTGGTTAAGAAATCAGATTTTAATGATGTTACTGGTCACCCTGGTAAGAATTCATATTTAACAGAGCTGGGTACTAATACTGGCATCTCTGAAATGGCAAATAATAATAATTTTGAACTATATCCCAACCCAACTGATGGCCAAATATATATTGATTTAGATATAAATATTGAATTACTAAATGTTGAGGTTTTTGACACCTATGGTAAATTAGTTTTTTCAAAGGTTTTTAAGAATACACGAGGTGTTGTTTTAAAATTGGATGTTAGAAAAGGTGTCTATTTTGTGAGATTAAGCTCTGAGAAAAATGTTTTAGGTCAACGTAAATTGATTGTGCAATAGTTGTTGTATATATCGTAAACCCATTCACCGCTGCAAGAAATCGAAGACGCGGTGGAAAAATCGATCAAATTGACCACCCAAAACCGATTTTCACTGATCAGTCTAATTTATAGAATTTCAGAAGAGTACGTAGTATTAACTATTCTGGACTTGTGTGGTCAGTCAGTCCTGCTTGTCCAGTAGGGGGATGAATCGCTGTACTATTTATATTTATGTTATTATTATATTTATCGTTACGAAATATTTATACATTTGCAGCACAACAGTATCATCATAATACCGAATATTATTAAATTTATACTGTGTATAAAAATTGCATTTAATTTTTACATTTAATAACTCTAAACTATCTTATCATGAAAAAGCATTTACTTTTATTAATCTCATTAATTATTGGCTCTCAGATTTTTGCACAGTACTCTCAAAATTTTGACACTCTTACTCATGGTGCCTACATAGGTGTAAGTGATGCTGCATGGAGCACATGGAGTGGAACAACTGGAAATAGCGAAGATGCTAAAATCGATAGCAATCAATCCGCAAGTCCAAACAATTCAATTTACTTTATGTCTACTTCCTCTAGTGGTGGTCCTCAGGATGTTGTTCTTGATTTTGGTGGAGCATACAATACAGGTAACTTCGAGTTTGTTCACAAAATTTATATCCCAAACAATAAAGGAGCCTATTTTAATTTTCAGGCAGAATCAGTGATTGGTACTACTTGGGCGTTAAACTGTAACTTTATCAATGACAGCATGATGTATATTGATGATGCAAATAGTATTCATGTTTCATCAATATACCCTGTTGCTACTTGGTTTGAGTTTAAGTTAAACATCAATTTAAATACTAATACATGGAAGCTCTACATTGATAATGTTTTAAAAGGAACATGGCAAAATAATGTAAACAAAATTGCATCAATTGATTACTTCCCAATGAATAATTCTGATTACGGAGGAAATAACCAGTCAGAATTTTGGATTGATGACGTTTCATATGTTCACACTCCTTACACACTTCCAACAAAAAACTTGGGTGTTGTTGCTGTTTCATTTGATGGTGTTAGCATTGTAGGAGGAAATAACTATCCTATTGTAAATGTTCGTAATTTAGGAACTACTACTATTACTGCTTTTGATTTTGAAATAGATTATAATGGCAATACATACCAAAAAAGTGTAACTGCCATATCCCTTGCCTCTTTAGCTACTACAAAAGTTACTGTGAATACTTTAATACCAATTGTTGCAAATGCAACTACACTTACTGCTACAATTAAGACTGTAAATGGAACTATTGGTGATGATGATAGCTCGGATGATATTAAGGTGCTTACATTTACTCCAATTGTTCCCGCTCCAGGCAAAATGGTAATTGTAGAAGAAGCAACAGGAACATGGTGTGGATGGTGTCCTCGTGGAGCTGTTGCTTTGGAATTTTTAGCAAAAGACTATCATGGTTTTGCACAAGGCATTGCTGTTCATAACGGTGATCCTATGACGGATTCAACTTATAATGCAGGTATTGGAACCTTAATTTCAGGTTATCCTAGTGCTTTAGTTGATAGAGGTAACGATATTAACCCTTCTTCTATTTGGAGCTATGTAAATAATGCAATAACAATTCCACCAACAGCTTTCTTGGTAAATGGAGCAAAAATTACTGGTAATAAACTTGATGTTTCTATAACCGTCGATTTTAAAGCTATTGCTAATAATAATTGGAAATTAGCTTGTGTAATAGTTGAGGATAGTGTAACAGGAACTTCTTCAGGATACAACCAGTCCAACTCATATAGTGGTGGAGGAAATGGTGATTTGATTATGCCTGACGGTACAAATTGGGCAAATCTACCTAGTAGCGTCCCCGCTTCTCAGATGGTTTACAATCATGTAGCTAGAGCAATAAGCCCAAGTTTTCAAGGAGCTAATAAATTTCCAGCAAATATTGCCATTGGCGAGACTCATACTTTAAACTTTATTTTTTATATTGATTCTTCTTGGGATACTTCAAAGGTACATATCGTTGGCATGCTAATGAAGCCTGATGGCTCTATAGATAATGGCTCAAGCACAAATATATCTAAAGCTATTTCTAATGGTTTTGTGCCTGGATTAAATATAGGTATAACAGAATACTTAACAAAAAGTAGTATGTATTTATATCCAAATCCAGTTATGGATAATTTCACCATCGATTTGGCAGAAAGCTATGCAAAAATAAATGTTGAAATTAGTAACACTCTGGGTCAAATTGTTTATCATGAAGAGTTTATCAATACAAATAATGAGATACAAATATCATTAAATGAAAAACCAGGTATTTATTTTGTAAGCCTTATTACAAATAAGGGTATTATAAAAACCTTCAAAATTATAAAGGAATAAGATTTAAACTGCCTACAAGGGTTTTGTAAATATTAAAAGAGTGATTCGAAATTGAGTCGCTCTTTTTTTTGAATAGTCCGGAATGTAGGCAGGGCGGCTAAATTCTAATAAAAGGTAGCTTTGCTACAAAAAGCACTATAAAAAAGTAATAAAGCCTCTAATTCATTGAATATTTGAGTTTTCCCGAAGTCTCGAGTGGATTGCCTCCTTGCAGTCGGCCATCCTAAGGGGTGAGCTTTTATTAAAACTTCAATACTTCGCTACAGTATTATAGTTTCTTTATCCAATAGAATTCGGTGAATATAACGGATTGCCTCCTTGCAGTCGGCCATCCTTTACGACGGGTAAATTTTGGTACATCAAAATTCTATTTTTGCTTTGCAAAAAAATATGTGATTTTTTATACCCAAAAAGCTCAAGCTAGCTTGGCTTTTTGGGTATAAAAAATCCCAAATTCATCTTTGATGAATTGGGATTTTGATGAGGTCTCGAGCGGACCTATATGATAGTTGTTAACCCTCTGTTAATCATTATATATAAAGTTGATTAACAACTTGATTAAATGATTGTTAAAATCAAGTAGCTTGACAAAGCCCTATTCTGAATAGTCATTAATAATTGAAAAAGTGCTACAAAAAGTGCTACAAATGTAAATTATGTATATCTTTGCTTTTATAAAATAGTTACCCATGGCAAAGATTAATTTTAGTATCAGGATATTAAAAAAAAGCAGCTCTACATTGGCCTCTATATATGTAACCGTATTAAATGGCAAAAAGCAAAGGGTAAGTCTTCGAACAGATTATAGAATTCCTATTAAGCTATGGAGTAATAAAACACAGCAGATAAGGCAAAATCACGGACATAGTGACTTTACGAAAATAAATGTTGAGTTAAGTAAGTTAAGATCGGTTATATTAGAGAGCCTTAATGAGCTTAATCATAATAGCGGTATTATTTCTTCAGAATGGCTTAAAGGAATAATTAGGCCAGATGTTGTAGATAAACTCAAATCAGAAATCATTTATTTAGATGATTATATAATATCATTCATCTCTAAGGTGGAAAGTGGAAAAAAACTAACACGGGAAGGTAAAAGATATGCTAAAGGCACAATTAATGGATATAAACAGTTAAACACAAAATTAGCAGAATTCTTACCAAAACAGAAAATCAGATTGGATTCTGTTGATAGAGATTTTGGTGATAAATTCACTAGTCACTTAATTAGCCAAGACCTATCTTCAAACTATATTGGAAAAGTGATTAGTCGATTAAAGAGTATAATGAGTGAGGGTAGAAGGAGTGGGTTTGTTAAAAATCCTGATTATTTAGACTTTCAAGTACCTAAAGAATCTTCAACAAATATATACCTATCTATTGCAGAGCTAAATAGAATTAACGAACTAGATTTATCAAATGATAGAAAACTATGTGAAATTCGGGATGTATTTATCTATGGAGCATTTATTGGACAACGTGTATCAGATTATAACAAAGGGGAGAAGGTTATTGTTAGCGAACATAATTATTCTAAAAACGGAGATAAAAAGAAAATGATGATACTAAAGATATATCAAGAGAAAACAGGAACATTAGTTCAGATACCTTTACGAACAGAGCCATTAAAAATTTTAGAGAAATACAACTTTCAATTGCCAAAGCTTGCTGACCAGAAAATAAATGATATGATTAAGCATATTGGAGAAATGGCAAAGATTGACGAACTTACAGAGGTTATAATCACCAAGGGTGGGAGAAAAATAACTTTTCGAACTCCAAAATTCAAATTAATTAAAACACATACCGCACGTAGGAGTATGATTACAAATATGATTATTGATGGAAGCTTGACTAAAGCAGAGATGATGGCTATTTCAGGGCATAAAACTGAAAAAGACTTTAACAACTATGTGAAATCTGGATATAAGGATTATCTACCAAATATAATTATTTCAAGTTTTTTCAATGCATAGTTACTGTTTATGAGAATATAACCTATTTGAGAGGCATAAATTCTTTGTTGCTCTAACAGAATGTGTTTTTGTATTGAAATCATTAGTAGAGGTCAATAATCAATTAAACTTGATTTAGATTAAAAATGCTTTTTATTGTAAAAAGGGAGCTATCTGTATTTCTTAGATGGCTACAGCGTGTCTTTTAATCTACTATGAATATTGATTTTGCTCATCACCTTGCTGTGCATCATGGTAAGGTACTTTATGCTGCTATTGAAGAGGGTTGATATACTATGAAGGAGGTTGGAGCGATTAAATGCAGTACATAAGAACCTTTGTTAGTGAGGATATTCCTAGTAATCTCTCCACTTTTACATAATAATCGCGGTCCTCCACAATTTATAGACTCCAAAATACCAAAATATCTACTTTTTTAGAGTATCAAATATACTACCTTAATTCCAGAATAAGCAATAGTATTGTTTATGGCAGAATTATTTACAGATTTAATTATTGTATTAAACAGCTCCTTCACTCTTTCTTCTCAAGAGTTTTTACATCTTAGAAATCCAATGTTTGACATTATAATAAAGCCTATTTTGTAGATAATTAGTTTACTAAACTCTATTTTAGAAATTTCACGCAACACTTTATACCCTCTGTATCCGCTATTTAGCAAAGGGTGTGTTGCATTTGTTGCGCATAGCGATGTCTGCTACTTTGATTATTTATTTAAATTTGCACTATTGAATAACAAAAAACTAATATCATGAAAAATAATAATACAGAAACAGTTATGATGTTGATAGGGATTGACAAGAAAAGAGCTTATCAAACTATTTAATGTATCTGAAGTAACGATTCGGGCATGGACTAAGAAAGGATATATACCCAAGCCAATAAGGAAAGGAAGGCGTCTATATTATAAGGAACAAGATATTATTGATACATTAAAAAATCGTTAAGATGGAAACCAAAAATTGTAAATACCCAGAATGTAAAAATCCTATTATCGGCAGAAGAGCTGGTTCTATTTATTGCTCTACTACATGCGGTAATAATTATCGAAATGAAAGAAACAGGGTAAATCGACTAAGCAGTAGAGACATAAAGAACTTGAAAGCTTATAAACACCTTAAGCAGCTTATTGCCGAAGGAGTCAATCAAATGGCTCTTGACGACTACCATAATCTCAATATTGATATGGAAACTGATGTATATTCTTCTAATCTTAAAGGAGGTTTAATATTCAGCCTGTTTGATATAGACATTCTATTGACAAATAAAATTGTAAAGTTTAATAATAAAAACCATAATCATGAAACCAAGTGAAGCTTTCGAAGCAATGTGTCAGTTTGAAGCGATGCAAGCAAATGTTGAAATTTTATCCATTGTTGACGCAAATGCAACCAATGTAGCTACGGCAAAAATCAATTCTGATGTATCAGAGAACAATGATGTATCAAAAACCTTGATTATCTTATTAGGAACTGGCTTATCCATCTATTTAGTATGTTTAGGTTATAAATGGGTTAAATCTAAGATTGAATTACGGGACCGAGATAATGTTTAGGAGATTCTAACTGTTAAAAGCACCCGAATTATTACCTTCGATGATATGAAGAAAATTATTCTTTGGTTGGTCACTTTCAATCGGCCTAGGGTGGTCAGTTTGCCCCTCTACCCAACCAAAGGCCAATCCATATATTGACCCTCAGCTTGCTCAAGGACTTCTTTTAGTATCTTATCAAGTTCGGAGAATGGAACTTTTCCCTTAAGTTCTTTCTTAACGGCTAAACGAATGGCTGCTCGGGCATTTTCTTTCTTTGTCCAGTCGAGTTGGAGGTTTTTCTTTACCGAGGATACTACTTTATGTACTAAATCCTGTATTGGCCCTTTTACATTGAGCAGTTTTTCATTCGCAGCTAAAAGGTCATAAAAGGCTAGTTCATCCTCTGTTAAACCCAGTTCCTGAGTTCGTTTATCCTCCTGCTTGAATTCCTCTGCCATATCAAGGATATGCTTTATTGCAGCAATGGAGTCAATACTGTTTTTATGATATTTGCTAAGTACGTCTTCCAACTCATCTTTTAATCTTCTAGCTCTCTTAATATTCTTCGACATTCTAACTTTTAGCTCATCATTCATGATACGCCTCAAAAGTTCTATCTTAATATTTTCTTCTCCTTTTTCTTTTACAATGGCTTGAAATCTATCGTCGATTATGGAAATATCAATATTATCCAAATCATACATATCTGCCAAATCAACAATAGATTGCGATTCAATGGACTTACTTATTAGGTCTTTAATGCGATCATTTTTCTGACGCTGAGGACCTGGAGGATTTTTTATTTTCCTAATCACCTGCCGAATCTTTTGAATAACACCAACCTCTTCTTGAATTGCCCAAATACGCTTATCTGAATTGGTCATTGCCACTAGTTCCGTCAATTTCCGTTCCTCCAAAAGGAATTTATCAGTAATGGTATCCGTTTTCAATAAATCGTTTACCAATCCTTTCGACCATTTTAACTTATCAATGGAAGACATCAAATTAACGTTGTCAATATCAAAATTTCCCATTAAGGCTTTAACGTCTGCAAATTGCAAAAGGCATAATTCAATTGCTGCATCAATATCAATTGTAGGACTTCCTTTTCCACCACCGCCAGTATATTTTTTAGTTGCAGTAGCAAGAAAATCAGATATACCAATAAAATCAACCACTAGGCCATTGGGTTTATCTTCAAATACTCTATTCACCCTTGCTATGGCTTGCATCAGATTATGACCTTTCATTATTTTGTCGGTGTACATGGTATGCACAGAAGGTGCGTCGAAACCAGTAAGCCACATATCTCTTACAATCACTATTTTTAATGGATCATCGGCATTTCGGAAACGCTCTTTTATCGCTTTCATATTGTCCTTGGTGCGTATATGGGGATTCCAATCTTTGGGGTCTTTGCTAATATTGCCAGTCATAATTACCGCCGTTTCCGGACATCCTTCCAATGAAGTAATGGCATCATACATTTTAACGCAATTTTTTCGACTCATACACACAATCATGGCTTTGCCATCAAGTGATGAAGTACGTGCACTGAAATGCTCTAAAATATCCACTGCAACTCGTCTCACTCTATCATTTGCTCCTGCGGCATCTTCTATAGCCGCCCAAACAGTATGGGTAATTTCATCTTCGTCCTCTTCAACTTTATCTAATTCTTTTACATAATCAGCTTTAATATTTAAAGGAACCATTTTGGGCTCATAATATATGGGAACAGTAGCTCCATCTTCTACGGCTTGTTTTATATCATATGTATGAATCGTATTTCCAAAAACCAATTCGGTATCTGCGCCTTTTCCATCAACAGGGGTTCCTGTGAAACCAATAAAAGATGCGTTAGGAAGTGCCTTTCTTAAATTTTGAGCAAAACCTCCGTCCTTAAAACCGTATTGTGTTCGATGTGCTTCATCTGCCATCACTATTAAGTTATTGCGTTCGGATAGAACAGGATGAGTAATTTCTTTTCCCAACTCTAAATCCTTTAATCGGAATTTCTCTATGGTGGTAAAAATAACACCACCTCCATTTGTGCTTAGTAAACTTCTTAATTCATCGGTGGTTTCAGCATGCTGCACATCTCCCACAAGGTCTTTACATAGCACAAAATTATCATAGAGCTGCTGATCCAAGTCCGAACGATCTACCTGAATAACAATGGTAGGGTTTTTCATTTGAGGCAAGGAACGCAAAATTCCTGTTAGCATAGCCATGGAAATACTTTTGCCT
>Ga0164315_10004311_pt1 | contig 11041 bp, 6 predicted proteins | sample GuaBasSedimGuay6_FD_113737 | JGI IMG/M metagenome (GOLD analysis project Ga0164315, IMG submission 113737) | Subseafloor sediment microbial communities from Guaymas Basin, Gulf of California, Mexico - Guay6, Core 4569-2, 0-3 cm | ecosystem: Environmental > Aquatic > Marine > Hydrothermal vents >...
ATAATCCCTGTGCGAACGTGAAAAACTCGCTCCCAAGAGACCGTAATACCGAACAGAGCCATATCTTAAAAATGAATTTTGTTTTTGAATACCGGATGCGTTTATCTGGTTATATTTACAAACTGTTCGGCATAACGGGCTCTATGGACCTCAGACAGTTTCACTTTCGCACAGAGATCACCCATCCGCTTTCGGGGTTATCTTTTTGCCGCTTTAAATCGGAAGTTACTTCGGTGTCTGGCCTAGGGTTTGATAGTGGGCTTTCCTAAAGCTCCGCCGGGTGGGTTACACGGGGAACAAAAAAGTAACCTTAATGTTGATGATGATTTGATTGTTTGGATAGCGCGATAAAATGCGTTCAAGATATGAACATCTTTAGGAGGAATTGTCAATCCAAAAATAAAATCGGATAGTTAAAAACTATCCGATTTTATTGTACGCGACTGCGTCGCTATTTCCTATGAACTGCTCAGAATGACTTATTCCAACACTTTTTGGATCGCTTTTACTTTCTTGGGGCCGATACCGGCGACTTGTAATAATTTTTTTTCATTGGCAGTCATTACATTTCGTACAGATTTAAAATGACCGAGAAGCTTTTTGGAAAGAGTTGGACCAACATTCGGGAGTCCTTGCAGGACATACAACTGTTTTGACAGTTGCCTTTTGGGGCGATGGCCGGATCTTGGGGATATCCCATCGGAAAGTTTTACAAACTGTTGTCCCATCCATCTCATTAATTGACAGGTATGCTTCAAGGATTTGGAATGAACAATAAATCCGCTTCTATTTAGCAGCTCAACGATTCCAGATGTTTTTTCCCTGTAATCGACGGATATTTTCAGTCTCTTCTCTGGAATTTGTAGACTATGATGGTTGTTTGCCATTATCTGATTTTGGTGCGTAAATCGATTTGATCAGGGCGGTCAGCATGGCAGTCAGTTGGTTGCCCCTGCTGTCGAAATCAGCGAATATTTCCTCAGTGATAAGATGTTTGCGCTTCAGCAGTTCCAACAGGGTCATGGTTTTGTACAACGATCCCCTCGATTGATATAGATGCCTGGCAAAATCGTGTTTTGAACTGTAGGATTTTCCCATGGCAATGGCGCCGGCTATGTTGGCTGCGCTCCCTTCTGTTTTTTGTAAAACCTCTTGATGGTGATCTTTACTGCTCATCCGCGACACGGATTCAATGACGTCCCCAGCAAACTGTATGGCTTTTTGCCAGACGTCTAATTTTTCATATATATAGCTCATCTCTTACCTCCTATCCTTAAAATTTGAAACGCTCATCTTGGGTTATTGTAAGCAGCCTGATAATTCTCGGCCTGATAGGGGCTGCCGGTTTCTTTGATTGAACGGATAAATTCGATGAGCATGGTCGTGATGTTCTTCCCTTTTGTATCGATTTCCGCGTAGCATTCATCTGTAATAATCTGTTTGGCTTTGAGAATTTCCAGCAGTGTCATGGTTTCGTAGAGCGATCTCTTGGATAAAAACAGATAGTAGATGAAATCCTCCTCTGACAAACAGGCTTTTCCCTTGGCGATGTTGGTGGCGATATTGACGGCACTCATTTCGATTTCTCCTGTGAGGCGTTGATTTTCCATCTCATCGGCCACTTCCGCGATACATTGAATGACTTTGATGGAAAGATCGACCGCCTTTTTCCAGATATCCAGCCGTTGGTAAGCGTAGTCCATTGCATTTCTCCATTTAGAATGCTTTTTAATTTAGATGCTGACCCCGCGGGATCGAATAGCGGGAAAGGCAAGAGAATTGCCTTCATCGAATGAAACGACTCCTTTGAGATGATACGACGGGAGCCCGCGGGGTCGCACGCTAAGTATTATTTAACAATGATCCGGTCTTTATTAATTTCGAATGTTTTCTGGCCGATGCCTGATACCAACATGATGTCCTCAGGCGTTTTAAAGAGACCGTTCTCCTGACGAAAAGCAACTATTTTTTCTGCATAACGGGGGCCGACACGATCCAGTTGTACCAGTTCCTCCACCGTGGCCGTGTTGATATTGATGTTCCCCTGGTCCTCGGCGAATGCAAGGCCGGTCATCAGCATGACCAGGGCTATCACCGTAAAAATCGTCATCCACTTCTGTGTTCTAATCATGGCGTCTTTCTCCTTTTCAATTGTTAGTTTTGTGCCTGACAAAGCATCATGATGTCAGGCCACCTGTTCTGCCGGCAGGCGTGGTATGGGCAGTTTCCCATAACCAAATCAAAAAGCAATCCTGCAAAAATTCGCATTAAATACGGGTATGAAATAGGTAGTGATTTGAGAAAAAAGTGTGTTGGATTAAAAAATACGAAACTATAAAGAAAAAGTAGGTGTATGTTCCGGCCGATCGATAATCCCTGTGCAACCGTGAAAAACTCGTTCCAAAGTGACTGTAATGCCGAACAGGGCCAAAATTTAAATACAATTTTATATCAAAGAGATTGAATTTGCGATGTTTCGATAAGTGTCATGCTGTTCGGCATAACAGTCACTAAAGACCTCAGACAGTTTCACGATCGCACAGGGATCACCCATCGGCCTTAGTGAGTTGCCTCTTTGTTGTGTAGAGGTCTGAAAAATTACAATAAAAAGCGGCGAAGCCGCATTCGATAGATTAGCTTTGCGAATTTATTTGTAATAAGAGCATGACTCAGGTATGTAAGGCCAGAAAGGGAAGACCATATGAAACACGGAGTGCAATAAGGGCTGACTGCGCTATTTACTGCCAACAATTCATCATTCCATCATTCCACAAATCCAATATTCCATAGATGAATAAAGAATCGCATGTGAAAACCATACGACACAACATACCAAAACCCGGACCATACAATATCGCCATTGTCAGCATGGCCGGACTCTTACCTGGTGCGGACACCCTGGACACTTTCTGGAGCAACCTGGTTCACAAAAGAGATGCCTGTCAGGAGAGCGGGAAGGATCGTTGGCGGGTAGACCCAACCGAGATGACTACAGAAGGATCGCGGCCCGACAAAGCGGTATCCAGGGTGGCCTGTCTTTTGAATCAGGATATCGACTATTGTTTTGATAATCTCGATCTTGACCAGGACCTGCTTAGTGATCTCGACCCTCTTCACCGGATCGTGCTGCACGCAGGCAGAGAGGCATTTTATAGTGCCCGGCATGAATCCATCGACCGGAAACGAACCGGTGTGATTCTGGCCGCCATCGCCCTCCCCACAGATGCATCATCTTTGATCGCGGAAAAAATTCTGGGATCTTATCTCGAAAAACGATTATTTGATTCCACAGCCGAAGATATGGCGCCGATTCTGACCGGAAATCAATGCCTGGCCGGGAGGATGACCGGTTTTCCGGCAGCCCTGTTGGCAAATGGACTTGGTCTCGGAAACGGCACCCATACATTGGATGCGGCCTGTGCGTCGTCGCTGGTGGCATTCAAGCTCGCCTGTGACACCTTGTCGCAACACAGGGCGGATGCCATGTTGGTGGGCGGTGTTTCGCGGCCTGACTGTCTCTATACACAGGTTGGATTTTCCCAGCTTCACGCGTTGTCGCCGTCGGGTCGTTGCGCGCCATTTGACAAACGTGCGGACGGTCTGGTTGTAGGGGAAGGTGTCGGTATGTTTGTACTGAAACGTGTGGAAGATGCCGTAAAGGACGATGACGACATTCTGGCGGTCATCAAGGGCATCGGACTTTCCAACGATATGGGGGGAAGTCTCCTGGCGCCCATGAGTGAAGGCCAGTTAAGGGCCATGCGTACTGCCTATGATGCTACCGGGTGGGCACCGGATCAGGTCGACCTGATCGAATGCCACGGGGCAGGCACACCCCTTGGGGATCATACCGAACTGAGCAGTCTCGCAACCCTGTGGCAGGGCATTGCAACCGATACCGGCGTTTGTCCCATCGGCTCGGTCAAATCAACGATTGGGCATCTTTTAACAGGTGCCGGGGCAGCTGGAACACTTAAAGTGTTACTTTCACTAAAGCACAAGAAGCTACCGCCATCAAACAATTTTACGGAACCAACTGAAAACAGTCCATTGATAGATAGCCCCTTCAGGATCCAGGCGGAAGTGGCGGACTGGGCCCCACGAGATGCCGATACCCCGCGCCGGGCCGCTGTCAGTGCATTTGGATTCGGCGGTATCAATGCCCATATGCTCCTGGAAGAATGGTTGAATCCGGATACGCGCGAAAAAGGTGCTGTAAATCTGCAAAAACAAGTTGTTGCAGAGAACGCCGATGATGATGATTGTCCTAAAACATCGACAATGGAAAAACCCCTGGTGGCGATCATAGGAATGAGCGCTGCCATGGGGAAGCTGTCGACCCTGAGAGCTTTTCAAGAGGCTGTTTTCAGTGGAAAATCCATCATTGAACATCATTCCCATCTTCGCGGTGCACAAATCGGCACAGATACCTATTTCCGGCAGATGGTTCCGGAACACGGCGCATTCATGGAAGAGATTTCCCTGGATATGGGTGTGTTTCGCATTCCCCCCAATGAAATTCCAGATATTCTGCCGCAGCATCTCCTCATGATGACGCTCTGTAGAAACGCCCTGATCGATGCAGGTGTCACCCTCAAGGAGAAAAGGCCTCGGATGGGCGTGATGGTGGGTGCTGATTTTGACTACGAAGCCACCAATTTTCATTTGAGATGGATCGTGAAAAAAAGTGTCCGTCGATGGGAAAAAAAATATGGGTTGAACCTTCAAGATTCAGATATCGCTGAATGGGTTCGTTCCCTGGAAGCATCCATCAGCCGGCCGTTGACTTCCAATCGGACCCTGGGCGCCTTGCCCAGCGTCATTGCGAGCCGTATCGCCAAGGAATTTCTATTGGGCGGGCCCAGTTTTGTGGTCTCGTGCGAAGAGGCAGCCGGCATAAAAGCCTTGGAAATAGGCGTCAGAGCCTTGCAGAACAACGACACAGACATGATGTTGGTGGGTGCTGTAGATTTTACCGGGGATCTTCGATACCTGGCTACGCACCATCAGGTCAGGCCCTATTCCGATGCAGGGTGTGTATCGCCCTTTGATTCGTCTGCTCAGGGCACTCTCCCCGGAGAAGGCGGTACGGCGCTGGTTCTCAAACGCCTGGATGACGCCATCACAGGAAAAGATCGTATTTATGCCATCATCAAAGGTTTTGGCGCTGCCGGTGGGATGGCGACGGATAGCGCGACTGTATCACCGGAAGCGTACCGGATATCACTTGAGCGTGGTATTCAGGAGGCTGGTATTGACTCGTCGGATATCAGCCTGTTTGAGGCGCACGGAAGTGGCATTTATGATGAAGACGCCATGGAGTCAAAAGTATTGAATGCGATTTCGACCGGCACGGGGCAGCATTGTGCCGTCAACAGCACCAAACCGATTGTCGGACACATGGGCGCCGCTTCAGGCTTGTCTTCCCTTGTGAAAACAAGCCTGTGTCTTTACCATGCCCTTATACCACCCCTGCCGAACTATCGATCGCCTGGCGATAACGCATGGAAAGAACGTTTTCACGTTCCCATCAAACCTCAGTACTGGTTTCGGAACCGGCAAACCAATCCCCGTCGGGCGTGTGTGGCCGTCATGACGTCCGATGGAAATTGCACACATGTTCTTCTGGAAGGGTATGAAGAAGCCGGGATAATATCGGCCCAAGGAGTCGCTCAAGACAAGCTTCGTCCTCTGGGATACCAATCCAGCGGTCTTTTTGTCGTTGAAGGTGATCATGGCCACGAGATCATAGAGAATCTGGGAGTTCTTTGGGACCAGATCCGTACCGGAGTTTCCAAGGGACGGCCCATGGAGAGGATCGCTCGGATCTGGTATGAAAAAAAGGGTGGTAGACCGGATAAGAAAAGAGCGCTCAGCCTGGTGATCAAAGATGTCCACGAAGCTGAGAACGAGATTCACAAAGCCAAACAGTTAGTCACTTCAGGGAAAAAAGGTTCTGCTCCGGGGCATGCAAACATATTTTACACGCCTGAGCCCCTGGGAACCTCTGCCGGCATTGCCTTTGTTTTTCCTGGCTCCGGAAACCACTATCTTGGTATGGGACGAGACATGGGTATCCAATGGCCGTCGATTCTGTGCCGGATGGACGCTGAGACCCGGCAATTGAAAAGACAAATGATTCCCGAACGCTTTGTACCTTATGGGACGTCCTGGGAAAAACGGTGGGAAACACATGCCTTGCATCAGATCCATGCCGATCCACTGCATGCAATTTTCGGGCAGGTCATGCACGGAAGTGTTACGGCAAGACTCATGCTGCAGTTCATAAACCAGCCCAATGCAGTCATCGGATACAGCCTTGGCGAAACTGCAGGATTGGTTGCCATGGGTGCCTGGAAGGGTCAAGATCGTCTGTTGGAACGGATGGTTGAATCACCTTTGTTCAAAACCGAGTTGACCGGGCCGTGCCTTTCCCTAAGGGGGGCATGGAACATCGATCCGGAAAAACGGTTTGAATGGCAGGTGGTGGCCGTGAATCGAGCGGCAGATGAGGTCATGACTGTTATTGAACAATTCCCCATGACCCGCCTGTTGATTATCAATTCGCCCAGGGAATCCGTCATTGGTGGAGAGAAAGAATCCATCCGGAAGGTTGTCAAGATGCTGGGTTGTAATGCCGTTATTCTGGACGGTGTGGTGACGGTTCACTGTGATGCGGTCAAACCAGTCGAGGATGACTACCGACAACTTCATCTGCACCCCATAGACCCGCCCGGGAATATTCGTTTCTACAGTTGCGCATGGGGTCATGCGTATGACTTGACCAGCGAGAAAGCTGCTGCATCCATACTGGACCAGGCACTTAACGGGTTCGATTTTACCCGGACCATTCAACAGGCCTACGATGATGGTATCCGTGTTTTTGTCGAAATGGGACCCCGTGCTTCCTGCACGCGGATGATACAGCAAACCCTCGAAGGCAGTCCCCATCTTGCCGTAGCTGTCAGCCGAAGCGATGACAACGAATACCTTGCAGTGTTGAAAATATTGGGTGCTTTGAGTGCGGAAAGAGTTGGTGTCGATCTCGATAAATTATATGGGAAAACAACCTATCCACCAGAAATAATAAATAATAATGATGAATTGCTGTTAGGGCCGACTGGTATGTTGAAAGCGAAGGCCTCGAACCAAATCCATATACGTGTGGGTGCTAAAACCCCCTTTCTTACCCTGCCACCATTACTACCGGACAAAACCGATTCAGATATTTCACTTCAGGGAAAATCGAAAATCGATGAGCCAACCGATCCCCTGTTCAAAACAGAGTCCATCCCTGGATATCAGTATGAAAGCGTTCCAGACCAGGTGACCCGGGAACTCATGCAATCTGTTCAGGAAAATGCCCAGGCAACCTCTGCAGCACACAAATCTTTCCTGGAATTTTCCAGCCGGATGACGAAAAACTACGAGGAAGCCATTGCCTTGCAGGCCCAGCTCCTGTCTGTTCATATAGAGCAAGCCGACCAGACCGGGGCAATTGTGACAGGATCCGGGAAGCGACAGTCCTCGGGAATTGCCCCGGTTTATTCCAGAAAAGACTGCCTGGAGTTTGCCACAGGATCCGTAGCCAAGGTATTCGGCCCTGAATTCGAAGTGGTTGATACCTACCAGGCCCGTGTGCGATTGCCGGACGAACCCCTCATGCTCGTGGACAGGGTTGTATCCCTTGTGGGTAAAAAATGTTCTTTGGGCGGTGGCCGGATTGTCACTGAACACGATGTGCTTCCGGGGGCCTGGTATCTGGATGGCAACCGCGCACCTGCCTGCATATCGGTGGAGGCAGGCCAGGCAGATCTGTTTCTCAGCTCCTACCTGGGAATCGATCACGTGGTCAAGGGCAGGAGAACCTATCGTTTGCTGGATGCCTGCGTGACATTTTTCAGGGGACTGCCGCAGCCGGGCGAGACGATTCGATACGATATTGAGATCGAAAAGTTCATACGTCAGGGAGATACGCACCTTTTCTTTTTTAAATTCAAAGGGTTTATCGGTGACAATCTGCTAATTCAAATGAAAGATGGTTGCGCGGGTTTCTTTACCGAGGAGGAAGTGCGGAGCTCCGGGGGGATCGTCGCTAAAAAGACCGACGGTGCTCGTAAAAAAGAAATGGTTAAGCGTGAATGGCTGCATCCGGCCCCGGTAACAATGGATGCGTTTTCCGAGGCTGCACTGGATGCCCTGAGATCAGGGCGCCTGGGCGGTGCATTTGGTGAGGCGTTTCAAGATAAAACCATGGCACCCTCTCTATGGCTGCCGGGCGGGCACATGCACCTCATCGATCGCGTTCTCACATTCGATCCCTATGGCGGGTCTTTTGGCAGGGGTATGATATGCGCTGAAGCAGATGTTCATCCAGACGATTGGTTTCTGACATGTCATTTTGTCGATGACATGGTTATGCCGGGCACGCTCATGTACGAATGTTGTGCACACACATTGCGGGTATTTCTGCAACGCATCGGATGGATCAGTGAAAAAGAGAATGCATGTTATGAACCGGTTGTAGGGGTTGAAAGTGTGTTGAAATGCCGGGGGCCTGTGACACCGAACACACACCATGTGGTGTATGAAATCGAAATCAAGGAAATGGGGTATGGCCCGGAGCCATATGCTATTGCCGATGCTCACATGACTGCCGATGGATATTACATTGTTTTTTTTGACAGTATTTCCCTGAAGCTGACTCATGGCACACGGGAAGAAATAGAGGGTATCTGGAGGCGTGGCGCAAAACAAACCGACCCATGGGAAATTCCCCGGACCATGAAAAAAACGTCAATGACTGAAAATGTGAGCCAAGCGATATTCAATCGGCAACAACTGGAAGAATTCGCCTTTGGCAGTCCTTCTCGGGCCTTTGGAGAACCGTACGGGGAATTTGACAGCCACCGGTTTATTGCCAGGTTGCCGAGACCACCCTATCTGTTCATGGACCGGGTGGTTGCAGTTGAGCCTGAACCCTGGGTACTGAAACCCGATGGCTGGATCGAAGCCGAATTGGATGTTGATCCGGGTGACTGGTTTTTCCGTGCCAACCGTACACCTTTGATGCCGTTTTGTGTTCTGAATGAAATTGCACTTCAGCCCTGTGGCTGGCTGGCTGCATACCTGGGTTCGGCCTTGCGGAGTGAAAAAGATCTCAGGTTCCGAAACCTGGGTGGTACTGCTGAAATCAGAGGAGATGTGTCTGCAGAAACTTCGTCCCTTACCACGCGGGCACGTTTGACACAGGTGTCTGAGGCCGGTGACATGATCATCGAACACTTTGATTTCCAGATCCTGAAATCCGGGGAGATGATCTATCAGGGACAGACTCATTTTGGTTTTTTTACCCAAAAAGCCCTGTCTGAACAGGTGGGATTGCAGCAGATCGATATGTCTCGATATACCTTCCCCGAAGATTCGGCAACCAGTAAGCGGGTGGTGATGCCGGATCATGCACCTGCGGCACCGGACGATCCCGCCGGGCATGTCCATGGCAATGCGGTACTGCCTGGACGGGCCATACGCATGATCGATCGCATCGATGCGTATTTCCCGGAAGGAGGACCCCATGGGTACGGTATCATCAAGGCTTCGAAAGAAGTTTTGCCCGAGGAATGGTTTTTCAAAGCACATTTTCTGGGTGATCCGGTCTGCCCGGGCTCTCTGGGTCTGGAGTCCTTGATACAGCTGCTGAAGTTCATGGCCCTGGATCGCTGGTCACATCTGGCCCACGATCATTGCTTTACCCTGAAATCGGATATCCATCATCAATGGACCTATCGCGGACAGATTACACCTGAAAACAAGCGCATGGAGCTTATCGCAGTGGTGACAAGCGTTGTGAAAAAGCCATTTCCCGTATTGACTGCCGATAGTCTGTTGACAGTTGACGGATTGCCCATTTATCATATGGAAAATTTTTCTATCGGCTTGGAACCAAAAAAATGAAATACTCAAAGGTCCATATAACCTCTTTCGGATATGAACTGCCCCCGAATGTGGTGAGTTCGGAAGATCTGGAAAAACGCCTGGCACCGCTTTACGACACTCTCCACTTTCAGAAAGGGCAGTTGGAATCACTCACGGGTATTCGTGAAAGAAGATTCTGGGATCCAGGCTTTAGGATGGCGCAAGGTGCGATTCTTGCGGGAGAAAAATCCATTGCAGCAGCAGGGATCGATCCCCGGGCGATCCGGATGCTGGTGTACGGCGGGGTTTGCCGCGATAATCTGGAACCGGCTACAGCCTGTGCCGTATCCAATGGCCTGGGGCTAGGACCGGACACGCTGGTTTACGATGTTTCCAATGCATGTCTCGGAATTCTGAATGGAATGGTTCAGGTGGCGAATGCCATCGAACTCGGCCAGATATCCGCCGGGCTCGTGGTATCCTGTGAATCCGCTCGGGAGATTGTAGACAGCACCATCCAAAGAATGCTGGAGGCCGGAACCATGGATGTGTTCAAGCAGACAGTTGCTACCCTGACAGGTGGTTCAGGAGCTGTTGCCGTGCTGCTGACGGATGCGTCTCTGTCTGACCAAAACCACCGACTCCTGGGGGGGGACTATAGATGCGCCACCGAACATCATACCCTTTGTACCTGGGGGCCTGACAGTGGTATCTCCGCTGTGGGAAAACAGGTCATGAACACGGATTCTGTGGGAGTTTTGAAACATGGGGTAGCGCTGGGCATAGAGACATACCGGGCATTCCGTAATACACTCTCACTTACTGCGGCCCAGCCTGACAAGACCGTCTGTCACCAGGTTGGTTCGACTCACCAGGACACGATTTTGAAGGCCATTGGCATTTCCAGAGAACGAGATTTTGTAACATATCCGTATCTGGGCAATATAGGAACTGTATCCCTGCCCATCACGGCTGCCATCGCTGCTGAACGTGATTTTTTCAAAGTAAACGACCTGGTGGGGATGCTGGGTATCGGTAGCGGGTTGAATTGTTTGATGTTGGGAATTGCTTGGTAGAAAACAGTATACAGGAAAAAGAATACAGAACACAGAAGGCTGTTAGGCTG
>Ga0164315_10004313_pt1 | contig 11041 bp, 6 predicted proteins | sample GuaBasSedimGuay6_FD_113737 | JGI IMG/M metagenome (GOLD analysis project Ga0164315, IMG submission 113737) | Subseafloor sediment microbial communities from Guaymas Basin, Gulf of California, Mexico - Guay6, Core 4569-2, 0-3 cm | ecosystem: Environmental > Aquatic > Marine > Hydrothermal vents >...
AAGCATTAGGGGCAAATAAATTGGTAGGTGTTGATACGGTAAAAGAGCGTTGCGATATTGCATTGGAGCTTGGTTTAGCTGATAGTGTATTTGTTTCCGGTGAAAGCACGCTTGAAGATGTGATAAATGAAACCTATCAGCAAAAAGGTTTTGAAAGAACGGTAGATTGCTCAGGGCATACAGATGGTCGCCAGCTATGTATCAGAGCAACCCGGCAGTGGGGTAAAATGGTAATGTTGGGTGAAGGCGGAACGGTTGAGTTTAACCCAAGCCCGGATATTATTCACGATCAAATTACCATTTTTGGATCCTGGGTAACAAATATTTGGAGAATGGAAGAATTAGTAGAAAGAATTGTCCGTTGGGGAATTCACCCTGAAGATTTAGTAACGCATCGTTTTAAACTTGAAGACGTTGATAAAGCTTATCAATTAATGGACGAAGGAAAATGCGGAAAAGTTGCCGTTGTTTTTGATGAAGAAATAAAGTAATTAATTAGGGATTGCTAATAAAATTGGTACTTTATTTTTTACTTGCTTTGTATTTTTTAAAAGTGAACAGTCTTCAGTTCTCAGTAGGTAATAATCGCAACTGAGCATAGTGGGCTGAACATTGCTAACTTTTCATCTTTTAAAGGAAAAAATTATAAGCCTTAAAAGGGCAATTGTATAATTATTAATATAAATTTATTATTGTGGAAAAATCAAAAAATGTAATTGTTTCAAAAGAAGTACTTGTCCCATTTATTTTAATAACCAGTTTATTTGCTCTTTGGGGCTTCGCAAACGATATAACCAATCCTATGGTTGCTGCTTTTAAAACGGTTATGGAAATGTCAAATGCAAAAGCAGCATTAATACAATTTGCTTTTTATGGTGGTTATGCCACAATGGCAATACCCGCAGCACTTTTTGTGAAAAAATATAGTTACAAAAAAGGTATTTTGTTAGGTCTTACTTTGTATGCAGTTGGCGCCTTATTGTTTTATCCGGCAGCACGTTTTGAAATGTTTGGCTTCTTTTTAGTTTCCCTATATATTTTAACATTTGGATTGGCTTTTTTGGAAACCACAGCTAATCCATATATCCTTTCAATGGGTGATGAAGAAACTGCAACCCGGCGATTGAACCTTGCGCAGGCTTTTAATCCTATAGGATCCTTGTTTGGGATGTTTGTTGCATCTAAGTTTATTTTAACTTCATTGGAATCAGATGTTAGGGACGAAGCCGGAAACCTGGTTTTTAGCACTTTAAGTGTAGCTGAGAAAGCTGCAATTCGCACACATGATTTGGCAGTTATTCGTGATCCTTATGTAATACTTGGTTTCGTAGTGATATTGATGTTTGTGATAATTGCCTTTGCCAAGATGCCTGTACGTAAGAATGCTGACCATACAATCCGTGCAATTGATTCGTTTAAACGACTGATTAAAAATGTTAAATATAGAGAAGGCGTAATTGCCCAGGTGTTTTATGTTGCTGCACAAATCATGACCTGGACATTTATCATACAATATGCTGACAACTTGGGGATCTCAAAGGCGACAGCCCAAAATTATAATATTATTGCAATGAGTATTTTCCTGACTTCACGCTTTATCAGTACGTTCCTAATGAAATATGTAAATTCAAAAATGCTGCTTACTATTTTCGCTGTTGGTGGGATGCTCACAATGACTGGAACGATTCTTATTCAAGGAATGGGTGGCTTATATTGTTTAATTGCGACCTCAGCATTTATGTCCTTAATGTTCCCAACTATTTATGGAATTGCTCTTGAAGGGTTAAAGGACGATACTACACTTGGTGCTGCCGGTTTGGTTATGGCAATTGTCGGCGGTGCATTAATGCCACCAATACAGGGTTCAATAATTGATTTAGGAACAGTTGCCGGTTTGCCGGCGGTTAATTTTTCGTTTATACTGCCTTTTATTAGTTTTGTTGTAATTGCAATTTTTGGTTATCGGACATTAAAATATGCCCATAGTTGATTAAAATAGTTTCGGATATAACTTGCAAAATAAACAGATACAAAGTCTATTTGACTGAACCCTACGAGGGTTTTAAACCCTCGTAGGGTTGTGCTTTATTTGAATGCTGAGTGATAATTTAAAAATTGGAAGTTTATGAAACAGCTTAATTTAATATTCATTTTAGCAATAATTGTATTGTCTGCACCGGGTAAAACAAACATGCTGATAGCTCAGGAATACAGTTCAAAAAGCCTGCAAGAATGGCAAAATAGAAAGTTTTCAATGTTTATTCATTGGGGTTTATATTCTATTCCTGCAGGTATTTGGGATGGTACTAAAATTAATGGCTATAGCGAGCAAATTCAAGGTCATGCAAAAATACCCAATGAGGAATACGCTAAACTAGCCTTGCAATTTAACCCTGTAAAATGGAACCCTGATTCAATTGCTAAATTAGCTTTGCAAGCCGGAATGAAAACTATTGTTATTACATCTAAACATCATGATGGTTTTAGTATGTATCATACCAAATATTCAAAATATAATGTGGTTGATGCAACGCCTTATAAGCGTGATGTTGTAAAAGAACTTTCAGAAGCATGTAAACGTTACGGACTTAAATTTGGGGTTTATTTTTCATTAATTGACTGGAATTACCCGGCAGCTATGCCTTTCAAATCCACACGTAATTCTGATCGTATTCCCTTACTTCATCATAAATTTAATTTGCAGCAGGTTGAAGAGCTTTTAACTAATTATGGCGAAATTTCAGAGATATGGTTTGATATGGGTTCGCCAACTAGTGAGCAAAGCAAAGAAATTGCCGCTTTGGTAAAGCGTTTACAACCAAATTGTTTGATAAGTGGACGGATTTGGAATAATCAGGGCGATTTTGTTGTGATGGGCGATAATAAGCAGCCCAATTTTAAAATGGGTGTTCCCTGGCAAAGCCCTGCATCAATATATAAAGAAACATGGGGTTATCGATCATGGCAAAAAAGAGATAATATTCAGAAAAAAACAGAAGAAAAAATCCATGATTTAGAGAAGATTGTAAGCATGGGTGGAAATTATTTGCTCAATATAGGACCAACAGGTGAAGGTGAGATTATTGATTTTGAAAAACAACTATTAAAAGGTATTGGACAATGGCTTGAAATTAATAGCGAGGCAATTTATAATACGAATATTGCTGCAATAAAAGAGCAAAAATGGGGAGTTGTTACATTAAAGCCGGGGAAATTGTATCTGCATGTGATGGAATATCCCCAAAATAACAAACTGCTGCTTTCAGGTGTCCGGACTGATATATTTAAAACATATACCTTATCGGATAAAAATATGGCTCTGAAAAGCACACAGGAAAAAGGTGATTTATTAATTGATTTACCTGTTGATCTGAAAAAAGATACTTATGCTACTGTTATTGTTTTGGAGTATAAGGGTGCTTTGGAGTTTCCGTCAAATATTTTTGTGCAAGAAAATAAAAATGGGCAGTTTGTTTTAAGCAAAAGCAATGCTGAAAAATACCATAGTTTTAGCGGACACGACTATTATTCTAATAAGTCAACAGTAGTAAAATACCTTTGGAATCTGCTAAAAACACGTAAAGAGGATTTTGAAATTGAATTTACAGATAATTTGAATGAAAGTTTGCTTTTAATTATAAACGATAAAGAATTTATAATTGAAGCTGAAGAACAAACAATAAGTATCAGTTTGAAAACATATTCTACTAATAGAATAAGTTTAAGAAGAAAAGATAATAATTACCGTCATAAAAATTTGAATATTAAAGGGTTTAAAATGATTCTGAAATGAAAAACAATCTATTAATTAACTTAACAAGCATTGTATTAGCAATAGCTTTACTATCAGGCAATCAATTAAATGCACAAAAAGCATTTGGACCAGTTCCAAGTGATGCACAGTTAGCATGGCACGAAATGGAGTTTACTGCTTTTGTTCATTTCAACATGAATACATTTACTGATATGGAATGGGGAACTGGAGGTGAAAGTCCGGAACAATTCAATCCATCAGAACTGGATTGCAGGCAATGGGTAAAGGCTTTTAAAGATGCTGGTATGAAAGGTGTCATTCTTACCGCAAAACATCATGATGGTTTTTGTCTTTGGCCTACAAAAACAACAGAACATTCTGTTAAGAATTCACCTTGGAAAAATGGCAAGGGTGATGTGCTAAAAGAATTATCGGAAGCTTGTAAGGAATATGGTTTAAAATTTGGGGTTTATCTATCGCCATGGGATAGGAATAATGCAAATTATGGAAAGCCAGCATATATTAATATTTTTCGAGAACAACTTCGTGAATTATTGACAAATTATGGTGATGTTTTTGAAGTTTGGTTTGATGGTGCTAATGGTGGTTCAGGCTATTATGGTGGTGCCAATGAAAAACGTAAAATTGATGGTAGAACATATTACGGTTGGGATGAAACCTGGGCAATTGTAAAAAAACTTCAGCCCGATGCTATGATTTTTGGTGATGGCGGTCCGGATATTAGATGGGTTGGAAATGAGGAAGGTTGGGCAAATAAAACCAACTGGTGCTTGCTTCGTCGTGATGAGGTTTGGCCGGGTTGGCCACATTATAAGCAATTACGCTCAGGCCATGAAGACGGTACACACTGGGTGCCTGCCGAGGTAGATGTTTCAATAAGGCCGGGCTGGTATTATCATAAAAGAGAAGATCATAGAGTGAAATCTTTGCCTCATTTGTTGGATATATATTACCATAGTGTCGGAAGGAATGGTGTATTTTTACTAAATGTCCCGCCTGATGCAAGAGGGTTAATTCATGAGAATGATATAAAAGCCTTGAAAGAACTTGCATATACAATAAAGGCAGATTTTGCAAATGAACTGGCTAAAGGTCAAAAAGTTTCGGCAACTAATGTAAGGGATAATTCCGGTAAGTTTAAAGCTACGAATATAAACGATGGAAATAAAGAAACTTATTGGGCAACTGCTGAGGGTGTTACTGATGCATCCTTAACCGTTGAATTTGAAAACCCCATTGAATTTAGCCGCTTTTTAATTCAGGAATATATACGTTTAGGGCAAAGGGTAAAAGAGTTTGCCGTAGAAGCTTTTGTAAATGGAAGTTGGAAACTTTTGGCGGAAGAAACAACCATTGGGTACAAGCGGATATTACGTTTGCCACTTACTAAAACAAATAAAATTAGGCTGCATATTAAAGATGCTAAAGCATGTCCGCTTATCTCAAATATTGAAATTTATTATGCGCCTAAAGTGCTCACACTACCACAAATTAACAGAACAAAATCAGGTGAAGTCTCAATAATACCACCCGATACAGAATTGGATATTTATTACACCCTTGGTGGAAGTGTGCCTGATGTAAATGCAAATAAATACGAAAAACCTTTCTTTTTAAAAGGAAAAACAAGCTTGAAAGTAATTTGCCTGGATGCAAAAACAAAAGGTCAAAGTCCTGTTAAAAGTGTGGATTTTGAAGTTTGCAAAGAAAAATGGCAAGTTGTATATCCAAAAAAACAGAAAAAATCAAATGCGGTTATTGATGGGGATAATAGTAATTCGTGGTACATAAAGGCAAAAAAAATGCCTGTTGAGATTATTATTGATCTCGGTGAAGAGCTGGAATTGAGTGGATTTAGCTATTTGCCAGATCAGAGTCGTTGGGCAGGAGGATATATTTCTAATTATGAGTTTTTTGTAAGTGTTGATGGGAAAAAATGGGGCAAAGCTGTATCAAAAGGTGAATTTTCCAATATAAATAACAACCCGGTATTGCAGCAAAAGAACTTTGATACTAAAAAAGGCAGGTATATTAAGCTGAAAGCCTTGAGCGAAGCAAATAATGAAAAACGTATAGGCTTTGCTGAAATAGGAATTATTACAAGGAATCTCTAAAAATGCAAACTTCTGCGTTATTTCAATTTTTCAAAACACTCATTTACAAAAGTAAACTCGGGCTTTGAAAAATCTTAAAGCCTTGAATTTTACTATTTTTAGAAATTCCTTACAGTATAAATTGAGTTCAAGAATAATCTAAATATATAATTATGAAAACAAAAACCAAATTACTAAATTTACTGTTGCTCATATTTTTTTTGAACTTAACAGTAAATAAAATAATTGCACAGCTACCAAAAGAAACACCTGAGCAGAAAAAAGAACGGATGTTCTGGTGGACTGATGCCCGTTTTGGGATGTTTATTCATTGGGGTTTATATGCTATGCCTGCGAGACATGAGTGGGTAAAGCGTTACGAACGAATAAGCAATGAGGATTATCAAAAATATTTTGAGATGTTTAATCCTGATTTATATAATCCACGTGAATGGGCAAAAATGGCAAAAAATGCCGGCATGAAGTATGCTGTAATTACGACAAAACATCATGAAGGATTTTGTCTTTTTGAAACAAAGTTTACAGATTATAAAGCTACAAACACACCAGTAAACAAGGACCTGATTAAAGAATGGGTTGACGCATTTAGGGCTGAGGGGCTTGGAATAGGATTTTATTATTCATTGCTTGATTGGCATCATCCAGACTATACAATTGATAGAAATCATCCACAAAGCGCATCATCTGATAAGGAATACGATAAACTGAACAAAGGAAAAAATATGGATGTTTATCGCAAATATATAAAAGATCAGGTGAAAGAATTACTTACCAATTATGGTAAAATAGATATTATTTGGCTTGATTATTCATTTCCTTCACGTAAAGATTATAAACATGGTAAAGATCGTAAGGATTGGGACTCAGAAAATCTGTTGAAAATGGTAAGGGAATTACAGCCGGGGATTATTGTAAACGATCGCTTAGATTTGCTTAATGTTAAAGGTGGTTGGGATTTTACCACACCGGAACAATATAAAGTTTCAAAATGGCCTGAGAAAAATGGTGTGAAAGTACCCTGGGAAACTTGCCAGACTTTTTCCGGTTCATGGGGTTATTATCGTGATGAAACAAGCTGGAAAAGTGACAAACAGTTGCTTGTGTTATTAATTGAATCGGTTAGTAAAGGCGGAAATCTTTTATTGAATGTAGGCCCCACAGCACGAGGCACTTTTGATTATCGTGCTATTGACCGTTTGGAGAAAATGGGTGAGTGGATGAAATACAATAACCATTCAATCTATAATTGTACCGAAGCACCATCTGAATTTCCTAAACAGGACAACTGTTTGCTAACATACAATCCGGAAACGAATCGTTTATATGTTCATTTATTGGATTATCCTTTAAAGAGGTTTACGCTAAAAGGTTTTGGTGGAAAGGTCAAATATGCACAGTTTTTACATGATGGTTCTGAATTAAAGTTTGGAAAACCCCGGCATAATGTAACGTATCAGGAAAAATTGGCTGAAAAGGATATTATTTTGATTTTGCCAGTTGCAAAACCAAATTTTGAAATTCCTGTTATTGAGCTGATATTAAAGTAAAATTCAAGTATGGAAAAAGTAAAAAAGGTTTTTGTAAGTGGTTGTTTTGATTTGCTCCACAGCGGACATATTGCATTTTTTGAGGAGGCTGCCCAATTGGGAGATGTATATGTTGGTTTGGGGGCTGATAAAACAATTTTTAATCTTAAAAACAGGCGAACAGTTTATTCTGAGAAAGAAAGGTTGTATATGATACAGTCTTTGAAGTTTGTTAAAGATGCATGGGTTAATTCAGGAAGTGGAAGTCTTGATTTTGAGGAGGATATAAAAAAACTTAAACCTGATATTTTATTTGTAAATGAAGATGGCGACAGTGAAAGCAAAAAATTACTTTGTAAACAATTAGGAATAAAGTATACTACAAGTAAGCGTATCCCAAAAGAGAATCTTCCCGAAAGGTCAACTACAGGTATCCGTTCCACAAACAGAATACCTTATCGCCTTGACTTGGCAGGTGGATGGCTGGACCAACCTTATGTGTCAAAATATTGGCCTGGTTCAGTTATAACCATATCTATTGAACCTGAGCGTGAATTTAACGACCGAAGTGGTATGTCGTCAAGTACACGTAAAAAGGCAATAGAAATTTGGGGCTATCGTATTCCGGAAGATAATAATGAAAAACTTGCCAAATTATTGTTTAGCTATGAGAATCCACCAGGGAAAAAGGAGATAAGCGGCTCCCAGGATTCTATTGGTATTGTTTTTCCAGGACTCAACCGGATTAATTACATGGAAGGATATTGGCCAGAATCAATAGAAACAAATAATGATGAGCAAATTTTAAGCTGGATCGAAAATCATCTTCATTTTTTACCACTTTCACCCCGACAGTATGATTTTGATGTTTTGGCAAATACAAAAATCAATAAGGAAAATGCCAAAGCTTTGGCTGATGCAGCAGAAAATACCTGGAATTCAATCATAAAAATGAATGTGAAAGAATTTGGCAAATATTTTACAAATTCATTTAATGCCCAGGTAAAAATGTTTCCTAATATGCTAAACGAAGAAGTTTTGGAAACTATTAAAGCAGTGGAAAACAAAGTATTGGGCTGGAAGCTTTCAGGGGCAGGTGGTGGTGGCTACCTTGTATTGGTTTCTGAAAATAATATACAGGGAACCTTTCAAGTTAAAATAAGAAGATAAGAAAATAGCAATTCTTTATGGAACAAGTATTAAGTATTGGCTCAGGTCTAAATATTCTGTGATTACAAGTATACTAGTTTACTTGCTAAACATAAGCAGTCCGGATTATTAAAATATCCCAGACCCGCTTGCCATAGTCCAAAGTACGGCGGACAGGCAATCTAAACTAAAGCTTAAGTATTGAATAAAATATTATTCTAACATATCTTATGAACTTTTAATCAAACCCAGAATATATTCTCGCTGGTCCAAAGCTGCTAAATGAAAATAAAACCATTTTTTATCACTCCCTAATTTATAGGATTGATTATTTTCTTGTAGTATTTTACCAAACTTTGAATTATCTGATACGCTTAAGGCCTCATCACGCCATTGATTTTCATCATAGAAAAAGCCTATTTCAGGAAAAACTTTTTGAAATTTCTTATATTTCTCTTCAATTGAATCGGCTTGGTATGAAAAGCATTCAATTAATTTTACTTTAATATCGCTCCATGAGTACCTTGTTTGAATACCTTTAAAAATATTAAAGATATTTTCTGCTGCTTCAATAAACAGAACCGTATTATCCCGTTCATGGGTTTCACCTGTACTATTTTTTAAATATCGCCATTTTAAATGGGATTGATCAGGGAAAGATGAAGCCTCCGCATGACCAATATCAGGGAATGTATTATACTCTAATTGACTAAATCGTGATATCTTTTCCCATTTCCCATTTTTAAATATCTCAATGTTATCAATATCATTTTCTGTTGGGTTATGTCTTCCTGAAAAATTTTGATGTGCCCATGTATCTGCGTATACATGAAGGGCAATTCCCAGCCTGATTAGATTCATAAATCGTTCTTCACCTGTAGTTTTACTCAATTCTGTTTGAGCCAGGATAACCAGCTTTTTAGCTAATTTTCCGTTTGATGCAACCAAATGAGATTCTGATTTTGTCTTTATGCTTTCCAGATCTGGTAAAAAGTGGAAAGGGATATAAATTTTATTTTGAACATCTTCTTTAAATCCCTGAATGAACTGAATACCTTTGTGAGCAGAACAAACCGGGTTAAAAGTTTTACCTGAAAATCTTTTTGATAGAATTTTCAGATGTCCGTTTACATTCATTTTTTTATGGTCAACGGCATCATCTACAAATTGTGAAGCATAGGCAATAATTTGGGCTTCTTCCGGTGAAAAACCTGTTTTCTCCATCAAAATCCTGATTGTATTATAGTGAAAATCTATTTGCACTGTCCAATTTATAAATTTCAAAAATAACAAATATCACTGAAAAGATAGAATTAATTTTACTAGTGCAAGTACTATATTCGCTCTATTTGGGTATTAGTCGTTCTGAACGGTTAATTACGAATAATTTGAATAGAATTGGTTTTTTGTTAATATTATTGCTTATATTTAGTAAAAAATATTTGATATTATTTCTGAGTACAGAATAAGCTGTGCACTATATAACAAGTCTGAAAAACAGAGGTTTAAACAAAAACGATAGGCATAAATAAGAAAAAAATAAAAGCCCTATGGATAGTTTGGATATTTAGGATATAGCATGTAAATTGCAAATTAAAATAAATAGTCCGACATGATGGCATAAGAGGAATATACTTACCATTCACTATAGTCAGATGTTAGGTTCAATCAAAAAAAAGTAGAGGCCTAAAACGAAAGTGTAATAGTTGAAATTTGGTTGATTTTTACTTGATTTGGATTTGGGACAAATTCCCCTCAAGTTTTTGGCAGTTACACTGTGAAAGATTGCTCTTTCAAACATTGTGAATGTTAAAAAAACTTGGGTGAAGTTAGTGGTTTTTTACCACATAATCAAGTGAAAATGAATTAATTTGACCAACTATTTCCTAAATAATACAATGCTTATCAAACATAAACCTCATATTATTTAAGGATCCACTTTGGTTTTAGACAGAATAATAATTTTGCTTTTTTTTGACTACTGTCCTTATGAAGATTTTTTCTATATTTAGATTTTACTTTAGAGGATAGAAAAAAAAGGACATGAACATAACACAAGCTAAAAATCATGCTACCCGCCAAGGGCAGACACGATTCTTAGCAAGATGTTACCTGCAAGGCTAAAGAACAGAAACCAATGAATAAAATGTTTGCCAAAAAAGAAAATAGAAAGCCCACGCACATTGCACACATTTGCAATTCGCACGGGCTGACGCTAAAACCCAAAATTGCAAAAGAGTGCAATCTTGCCACCGCTGACCGAATGACAATATTGAATTAAGGAATTATAAAGATATGGCTAAAAAGATTTCAAAAAAACAAATCGAACATTCCGAACATTCCGACAAGGAACGTGCAAATAATCCACATGTTGGACTTGTTACACCTGCAAGTGACCCGGATACTGGAGAAAAGAAAAAATATGAATTCGACCCACATCTTGACCCACAATTACAATGGGCAGGAAAAGCCGAACA
>Ga0164315_10004314_pt1 | contig 11039 bp, 11 predicted proteins | sample GuaBasSedimGuay6_FD_113737 | JGI IMG/M metagenome (GOLD analysis project Ga0164315, IMG submission 113737) | Subseafloor sediment microbial communities from Guaymas Basin, Gulf of California, Mexico - Guay6, Core 4569-2, 0-3 cm | ecosystem: Environmental > Aquatic > Marine > Hydrothermal vents...
CAGCCGGGTGTCGGCAGGAATCCAGCCGGCTTTCAGGTGGGCCTTGGCGACGGCGTGGTAGTCGCGGTGAAAAAAGCCGAGAAAATTCTCTGCGAGGTAGCGTTTGTCTGCTTCTTCCAGGGTGCCAACGATGCCAAAGTCCACAGCCACGTACCGACCGCTGGGCTCAACCATAATGTTACCGGGGTGCATATCGGCGTGAAAAAAGTTGTCGTCAAAGACTTGTTTAAAGAAAATTTCGACTCCTCGCTCTGCCAGTTTTTCCAGGTTGACCCCGGCAGCAGTAAGGGCGGTGATATTATCGACCGGCAAACCGCTGACCCGTTCCATCACCATTACATTGTTGCGGGTGTATTCCCAGAAGACCTCCGGAATATAGAGCCGCTCATCGCCGTCAAAATTACGCCGAATCTGATTGGCATTGGCTGCTTCGCGGACCATGTCGAGTTCATCGAGAATAGTGATTTCGTAATCGGCGACTACGTCTACGGCATGGAGTCGACGGGCATCGGCGAGGAAACTCTCCAGTAACTGGGCTAGCCTCATCATCAGCGCCAGGTCACGACGAATAATCGGTTCAATATCGGGCCGCACGACTTTAACAATGACTTGCCTGCCATTGTGAAGCTGTGCGGCGTGCACCTGGGCAATCGATGCTGAAGCCAGTGGCTCGGTGTCGAAACTTGCAAAAAGCTCGGTCAGTGGCTGTTTGAATGCCTGCTCCACAATCGCGGCAGCCAGTTCGCCGGGAAACGGCGGTACCTGATCCTGTAGGCGTGCAAGTTCATCAGCTACGGCCGGTGGCAATAAATCCCGCCGCGTGGAAAGAATCTGACCGAATTTGACGAAAATGGGCCCGAGCTCTTCCAGCGCTAGCCGCAGTCTCTCGCCGATATCGCGGGGGTCACGGCCAAACCAGCGCCACGGCATCAATCGGAAAAGTTTTAAGCTGGTGGGCAGGTGAGGGCTGTCGAACAGCAGTTCATCGAGTCGGTAACGGTTAACCACCCGCATTATTTTAATTGCCCGCAGACTCTGGCTGATCGGGTTCACGATCTTGACTCCGCCAGTGCGGTCAGGCGTCTCTGCAATGCTCCGGCACGACGCTCCAGCTCAGCGAGCTGTTCCACTAAATCTCGCCACTCTTCGGGGGTAATCAGGGTATTGGTTTCATAGGTTAGGTAATCGGCAAAGTTGGCACTCAGTTTTTTGCCGCTGTCAACGAGCCAGTTCATTGTCTGGCCGGCCCATTGTGATAGATGGTAGGCGGTTTGCGGTCCGGTAAAATCGGTGAGCAGGGTCTCTAAATTAAAATTCCCCTGATGCAGGTGTGCTGAGAGTTTGCTTACTAACTGTAGGTCGCCACTGATGCGCGGTTGCTCGGCCTGATCAGCGCTTTTATCCAGCACCAGCGCTAACAGGGCGCCGGGTGTGCCTGAGATGGTCGCATCGACCGACGTTAATAGGGTCTCTGCATCTTCCTGTAGCAAGCGAATGCCGTTACGGTCCAGCAATAAAAGAAGTGTTAACGGCCCGTGGTTGCCGTTGGTTTCGATTTCGATACGTAGCTGTTTACCGGCTAGTTCTTCGCTAAGCGGACTGGCGCCGCTGGCGTTGAGCCAACGGTCGATAATGATTTCCGTGCTGCCAATAAGTGCTGACGGTAAGCGCATGGTATGACGGCTACAGCTTGTAGCCGCGGTGCACCGCGACAATGCCGGCAGCGAGGTTGTAATAGTGGCAACGAGAGAGACCGGCCTGTTCCATCATTCCTTTTAGAGTTTGCTGATCCGGATGCATGCGGATTGATTCGGCGAGGTAGCGATAACTGTCGGCGTCTTTGGCGATTAGTTTGCCGAGTAGCGGCAGTATCTTGAAGCTGTAAATGTCATAGGGTTTCTGCAGTGGTGAGATGGGTTTGGAAAATTCCAGAATTAACGCTCGGCCGCCGGGTTTTAACACCCGATGCATCTCGGTCAGCGCGGCCTGCTTGTCAGTAACATTGCGCAGGCCGAAGCCGATGATGATGCAATCAAAGCTGTTATCGGCCAGTGGTAGATGTTCGGCGTTAGCCTGCAATAGTTCCACTCCCGCGGTAATGCCCTGGTCTAGTAACCGGTCCCGACCCTGCTCGAGCATGCTGCGATTAATGTCTGACATCACCACCCGGCCAGTGGGGCCAGCCTGCCGCACTAGCAACCGGGTTAAGTCGCCGGTACCGGCGGCAAGGTCGAGCACCTGTTCGCCGCTACGAACGCCGCATAATCCGGTGGCAAATCGTTTCCAGATCCGGTGGAGCCCAAGCGACATGAGATCGTTCATTACATCGTACTTACTTGACACAGAGTCAAACACTTCCCGCACTCGATCTACCTTCTGGTCAATCGGCACCTGGCTGTAGCCAAACGGGGTGGTCTGCGAGTCGTCATCTGTCATGGTGCGGTTCTCGGGGGTTTTTAAAGAATGTAGCGGCTCAGGTCCTCATCAACCGCCAGCTCATGCAGCTGCTCATCGACATAGGAGGCGTCGACGACCACTGCCTGATCGGGCTTGTCGGGCGCTTCAAAAGAGACTTTTTCAAGCAGCCGTTCGATCAAAGTATGCAAGCGCCTGGCACCAATGTTTTCGGTCGACTCATTAACGTCAAACGCGGTCTGGGCGAGTCGTTTGACGCCATCCTCAGTGAACTGAACGACGGTATCTTCGGTAGCGAGCATGGCTCTGGCCTGCTCAGTCAGCGAGGCATCGGGCTCGACCAGAATTCGCTCAAAATCCTCAACCCGCAGTGCTTGTAACTCGACCCGGATCGGCAGTCGTCCCTGCAATTCAGGGATTAGATCGGACGGCTTGGCGAGGTGAAATGCGCCGGACGCGATAAACAGAATGTGATCGGTTTTAATCGGGCCGTGCTTGGTGGTAACGGTACAGCCCTCTACCAACGGTAGCAGGTCCCGCTGCACGCCCTCGCGAGAAACCTCACCGCCGCCACGGGTATCGCTGCGCTGAGTGACCTTATCGATTTCGTCGAGAAAAATTATTCCGTTTTGTTCGGTGTTTTCGACGGCGCGGCGCTTGATTTCATCGCTATCGATTAACTGCGCAGCTTCTTCTTCAGTGAGTAGTCGCAGCGCTTCTTCGACCCGCACCCGGCGGGCTTGTGGGCGATTGTTAGACAGGTTCTGGAACATGCCCTGCAGTTGTTGGGTCATCTCTTCCATGCCGGGTGGGGCCATGATTTCAACACCGACCGATGGTCCACTGAGTTCAATTTCAATAATTTTGTCGTTGAGAGTGCCTTCACGCAGTTTCTTACGAAATTTCTGCCGGGTTTCCTGGTCTCGATTGAGCGCCTGTCCCTGGTCTGGAGTGGACTGGTCGTCGCCCACTTTACGCGGGGGTGGCAACAAAATGTCGAGAATCCGTTCTTCAGCGAGGTCTTCTGCCTGGCGGCGAACTTTTTTTACGGCCTCTTCACGGGTCAGTTTGATGGCGACGTCGGCCAGGTCGCGAATAATGGAATCAACGTCGCGACCAACGTAGCCAACTTCAGTAAATTTGGTTGCCTCGATTTTGATAAAGGGTGCGCCACAGAGTTTTGCCAGGCGACGGGCAATTTCGGTCTTACCAACGCCAGTCGGGCCGATCATAAGAATGTTTTTCGGCGTGACCTCAACGCGCAACTCTTCGTTCAACTGCATTCTGCGCCAGCGGTTCCGCAGGGCGACAGCCACTGCGCGTTTGGCGTCATCCTGGCCGATGATATGTTTGTCCAGCTCACGAACAATTTCCCGCGGGGTCATCGACGAGGCGAGGGAGGTTAGCGCTGGCTGGTTGTCACTGGCGTTCATTTGGAACCTCTGTTTGCGTCGATATCGAGTTCTTCGATCGTACGGTTATGATTGGTGTAGATGCAAATCTCTGCGGCGATTTCGAGGCCGCGTTCAACAATCTGCCTCGCGTCAAGCGCTTCGTTGTCGAGCAGTCCCATCGCTGCTGCCTGTGCAAAGGGCCCGCCGGAGCCGATGGCGATCATGCCGTTTTCCGGCTCAATGACATCGCCGTTGCCAGATATAACCAGTGATGCGGTTGTATCCGCCACCACCAGCAGTGCTTCGAGGCGGCGCAACATTTTGTCGGTGCGCCAGTCTTTAGCCAGTTCAACGGCGGCGCGGGTCAAATTGCCGGAATGCTTCTCCAGCTTGGCATCGAATAACTCAAACAGAGTAAATGCATCGGCCGTGCCACCGGCGAACCCGGCGAGCACCTTGTTGTGGTGCAGGCGGCGGACTTTACGGGCGTTGCCCTTCATGATGGTGTTGCCCAGTGTTACCTGGCCATCACCGCCAATAACTACTTTATTGCCGCGCCGGACTGACAAAATGGTGGTGCCGCGGAATTGTTCCAAATTTACTGCTCCAAAAATAGGGGTGTCGGCTGCTGCACTGGCACCGGGCAAATAAGTTTTAGGGGCGCCATTTTACCCTAGCGAAGACGGTTGAAGTCGGTGGTAGGCGGCGCAGCGCAAAATGTTGGTCTGGCGTCGGCGTGGCCTGGTTGGCGTTACTCGGGCAGCTTCTTTTTTTTCTTTGCCCGCGGATGGCTCTGATCGTAGACCTTTGCCAGGTGTTGATAATCAAGATGGGTATAGATTTGAGTGGTCGCAAGGTTGGCGTGGCCTAGCAGTTCCTGTACCGCCCGCAGGTCGCCGCTTGATTCCAGCATATGGCTGGCAAAGGAGTGGCGCAGCATGTGTGGGTGCAGGGGCTGGCGTAATCCCTGCTTTTTCGACCAGTGACGTAGCCGACTCTGAATGGCGCGCCGGCTAATGCGGGTGCCGCGTTGGCTGACGAAAATGGCCTGTTCGTTATCGTCAGCCAGTTGTGGCCTGGCTTTATACCAGCGTTGTAGGGCCAAAATTGCCTTGCTGCCCACGGGCAGTATTCGTTGCCGATTACTTTTGCCGACTACGTTGACAGAGGCTGTAGCCATATCTATATCGGTTAAGTCGAGCTGTTGGAGCTCACTGAGCCGTAACCCTGACGAGTAAAACAGCTCCATCATCGCGCGGTCACGAAGTTGTAGCGGATCACTGAACTCCCCGTCGAGCAGTTGCGAGGCCTGGTCAACGTCCAGCGTGGTGGGCAGTTTCTGTACCGATTTAGGGGCCGAAATTTTGTGAGCAGGGTTGTGTTGGCAGAGTCCTTCTCGCGCAAGATAGTTGTATAGCCCGCGAAGTGCTGACAGGCAGCGGCCAATGGTTTTACCGCTTAATCCCCGACGGTGTTGCCAGGCGACGAGTCCGCGCACCTGTTGAGCGGTTATCTGTGGCCAGTTGGTTAGCTCCTGCTGATCAAGGTACTGGACCACCCGCGTAAGGTCGCGGCGATAGCTTTCGCAAGTTCTGGGGGAGTAGTTTTTTTCGTAGGCGAGATGGTGCAGGTAAGTGGCGACTTGCTGATGAGCAATTTGTTCCACTGGTTAGCAGCAACAGCCCTAGTCGCTGTCAGCCCAGTGATGGCTGAGCAAGGCGCCAAACAGCTCGGCGATCTGGGTAAGCAAACTGGTGCCCAGATCGCCTCTGAACCGCTCCTCGTCGTAGCTGGCCAATAGTAAATGGCCGCCATTTTTCCTGTCGCCAACTGACAGGATCGCCACCGATGCGACGTCGCTGGCCTGTTCCCCAAATAGATCGATGAGATCCATCTGTGCAGGCGGAGTGCCTAAATAGGGCGTCTTAATGCTGTCAGGTAACGCGTCAGCATCCGGGTCGTGCAGGGTGTGCACCGGACTCGGCCACTGGTCACCGGTGCGAGCAGGTAACTGGATAGCCACTGCGTCCACCGAAAAATTATCCGCTAATTGATCGCACAGCGTTTGTAACAGCTCCTTCAGCGACCCGCTTTTAGCCAGAGCAATGGCCAGAGTGCCAATGCGGTCATAAACCGCCTGGTTGGTATCTGCATTGTCGATAAGTTGCTGCATTTTCCCCTGGAGCTGGCGATAGCGTTCGCGCTGCACGTCTAACTGACGTTCAACCAGTGAGATACTGCCACGTTCCCCATGGGGGATTTTCAGCTCGCTGACCAGCTGAAGGTGGCGCAGAAAAAAATCGGGGTGGTCGGTCAGGTAGTTGGCCACCATCTGTTCGTCGATGTCGGCGGAGGTTTTCTCTGGTTCGTTCATGATGTGTTTAAGACTCGATAGTTCCGTCGTATACGTGTGTCGCCGGTCCGGCCATTCTAACTGTTGTACCGTCCCATTCAATCTGCAATCTGCCGCCGCGTAGTTCAATGGCTATTTTACGGTCGGTTAACCCCCAGCGGTTAGCGATTATCGCAGCCGCACAAGCGCCGGTACCACAGGCCAGTGTTTCGCCCACGCCACGCTCAAATACTCGTAGACGGATCTGCTGGCGATTGACTACCTGCATGAAACCGACATTAACGCCATTGGGGAAATCTGGGTGTTTGCTGATCAGCGGCCCGAGTTTGTTGACGGGCGCCCGGTCAACATCGTCTACCAACAGCACCGCATGGGGGTTGCCAATGGCCACGGCGCCGATGGTGAAGGACTCATCGTCGACCTGTAGCGGGTACTCAAGAAGTTCAGCGGTTGCCATAAACGGGATCTGCTCGGGGGCAAACTGAGCCTCGCCCATATCCACCTCAACATCACCGTTATCCAGCAGTTTGGGGTAATAGAGGCCGGCAACCGTCTCTACACAGAGGGCGGTATTACGAGTTAGTCCCTGGTCGAAAACAAACCGGGCGAAACAGCGCAATCCGTTACCGCACTGTTCCACTTCGCCGCCGTCGGCATTAAAAATCCGGTACGAAAAGTCGGCTCCGGCAGCGCTGCCCGTTGCCGGTTCGATCACTAGCAGCTGGTCAAAGCCGATACCGCGGTGGCGGTCGGCCCAGGCGACGATCTGGTCGGTCACTGGCTGCCAGTGGCGATCCAGGTTGTTGATCACCATAAAGTCATTGCCGAGGCCGTGCATTTTGCTGAAGGCAGTCATAGTTAATTAAGGAAGCTCTGATTAAGTCTGAATGAAGTAGCTGATGATTCGGGGTACTCAGATTCAAGGCGTAAAGTGCAGGTAATAGCGGCCCTATTGCGAAACTTTACAACGAAGAAGATCAGCGTTCCGAGCGCCAGATACGATTTCATGACTTGATCAGAACTTCCTTAACCAGTTTGGTCGCTAAGTGCCTGGCCACCGGCCCAGTCGCGGGCGAATTGCCAGGCGGTGCGGCCACTGCGAGACCCACGGGTCAAGGCCCAGCGCAGAGCTAACTCCCGTGCCTCTGGCAGTTGATCACCGAGGCCATAGTGATCTAACCAGTGCTGCACAATCTGCAAATATTCCTGCTGGTCGAAGGGGTGAAAGGCCAGCCAGAGGCCAAAGCGGTCCGACAGAGAAATGCGTTCCTCCACGCCTTCGCCAAAATGAATCTCGCCGTCCTCGTGCCGAGTAGCCAGATTGTCGCTTTGTGGCTCGGGCATCAGGTGGCGGCGATTGGAGGTTGCGCATACCAGCAGGTTGTCCAGGCTTACCGTTAGAGAACCGTCGAGCACCACTTTCAACGCTTTGTAACCGGCGTCACCGCTTTCGAAAGAAAGGTCATCGCAAAACAGCAGGAATTTTTCCGACCGCTCACTGACCATGCGTAGAATTTCGGGTAGTTGCAGCAGATCATTACGGTCTATTTCGATGAGCCGCAATCCATCATCGCCGAACTCATTTAAGAGTGCTTTTAGTAACGATGATTTTCCCGTGCCTCGGCTGCCCCACAGCAAAATGTTATTGGCCGGAAGCCCCGCCATGAACTGGCGTACATTGCGGCTGACCGCCTTTTTTTGTCGATCAATGCCGATCAGATCGGCCAGACGAATGGAGTCTATTTGCTCAAGGGGCTGCAACCAGCCACGCTCTCCCCGCCGGTGCCAGCGAAAAGCTAACGCATTCTGCCATTCGGTGGGTGGTATCGGCTCGGGGAGCAGCTGCTCAGCACGGGTCAGCAGGCTATTTAATCGGTCTAGCAGCGAGGTGAGGTTTTCGTCCATCAATACAAATCTTCAAGAGCTGGGAAAGCCGAAAATTGTACACTAGGCTCCCGTTTGATAGCCCTGCTGAGAACCGTGATGAAACTCGAAGAGTACTGCAATGCCGCAACGCAGATTGCGGTGGCTGCTGGTCAACAGATACTGGAAGTCTACGGCGACGAATTTGCGGTGGAATATAAGGCCGATGAATCGCCGCTGACCCTGGCAGATCAACGTTCTCATGATGTCATTGTTGCCGGGCTGCAGGCGTTGGGCACCGGTTTGCCAATTTTATCTGAAGAAGGCGACATGCCCGATTTTGCCAGTCGTAGCCAATGGTCACAGTATTGGTTGCTGGACCCACTGGACGGCACCAAGGAGTTTGTTAAACGTAACGGCGAATTTACCGTCAATATTGCACTGGTCGATGCGGGGGTTCCGGTGCTTGGTGTCGTTTATGTTCCGGTTACCGGGGTGACCTACTTTGCCTGGGCTGGCGGTGGCAGTTGGCGGCAGGAGAGCGGGGAAACGCCGGAAAAAATTACTGTGCGCCAAGCTGCACCGGACGGCTGTTTGGCGGTAGTCTGTAGTCGCTCGCATCGAGGGGCCCGGCTGGAAGCATTGCTGCAGCGGTTGGGTAACTACGAAGCTGTGCCGATGGGTAGTTCGTTGAAACTCTGCCTGGTTGCTGAAGGACTGGCTGATTTTTATCCACGCCTTGGTCCGACCTCTGAGTGGGATACCGCCGCCGCTCACGCAGTGGTGCTTGAAGCCGGAGGACAGGTGACAGACCTGCAGCGTCTGCCGCTACTTTATAACCAGAAAGAATCCCTGCTTAATCCCGAGTTTCTGGTGATGCCAGCAGGGCATCCCGACTGGTTGCCTGATTTTGACAACCTCTGAGAGCAGCTATGTAGGTAGGTGAGTGATATCTGCAGAGCACCATTACTCGCCAACATGGAGCCAGCCGTCCAGCGTAGCTCGCAACTCTTCCAGTCCGATGGGCTGAGTCGCCGAAAATAGTTGAGTGCTGGTATCAATGCCCAGGCTGGTTAGCTGTTTGCGTACTTCGCGTAGGGTATTTGCCCGCTGGTTGCTGCCAAGCTTATCGGCCTTGCTGAGGAGCACGTGCAGCGGTAATGATCCGGCGACGGCCCAATCAATAATTTGCTGATCAGAACGACCAAAAGGGTGACGTGAATCCATAATTAACACGATACCGCTGAGTATTTGTCGATTGGACAGATAGTTGTCGATCAACTCATACCATTGTCGTTTGACGCTCTCCGGCACTTTGGCATAGCCATAACCTGGCAGGTCAACCAGAGCGCGCTGCTCATCCATACGAAAGAAATTCAGATGCTGGGTGCGCCCCGGCGTTTTGCTGGTTCTGGCCAGGCTACGGCGCCCGGTGAGCGCGTTGATAGCGCTTGATTTGCCTGCGTTGGAGCGACCGGCAAACGCCACTTCGTAGCCTTGCTCGGGGGGCAGCTGCTTGATCGCGGCGACGCTGATTTCGAATTTTGCCTGGTTATAAAAGTTCGACATGGGATAACCGGTTGCTATTGTTTTAGTGAGTTGTGCAGGGTTTTAGTTAAGGTGCCTCTGCTAGAATACGCCGCTGTATCGGCGGCCGGCAACCAGTGAGTTGCGGTCGCCCCTAAAATGGGCCGGTGGCACCTGGCCGAATATTTTCAAAAGCGTTTAGGAGTATTTGATGGCTGTTTCTCGAGCACGTGGGCGTTTCTCTGTTATCTGGTTAGTGTGTCTGCTGGTTGGGACGCTGACGAATGTGGCGCAAGCGAGCGAAGTCTCGACAGACGGCATCTTAATGGGCGATGCTGACTCAGGTAAGGCTAAATCCCAGGCTTGTGCCGCGTGTCACGGTGCGGATGGAAACAGTGCTGTCGGTATCTGGCCTAAAATCGCTGGTCAGAGCGAAAACTACCTGCGTGCGCAAATCACCGCATTCCGAGATGGTACGCGTAGTGACCCGAGTATGCAGCCAATGGTTTCCGGCCTCTCTGATCAGGATGTTGCAGACCTGGCGGCTTATTTTTCCGGTCAGGTAGTGGTCAGTGGTCAGGCGGACCCGCAACTGGTTCAACTTGGCGCGTTAGTTTATCGCGGTGGCAACAGTGAAACCGCAGTACCCGCCTGTAGCGGTTGCCACCTGCCAGACGGTTCGGGTAACAATCAGGCGGCCTGGCCAGCGCTTAAGGGCCAGCACCCCGAATACGTTGAAAAGCAGTTACAGGCCTATGCGTCCGGTACGCGTGCCACCGATCCGGCGTCGATGATGCGGGAAGTTGCCCAACGCCTTAGTGACCAGGAAATTAAGGCAGTGGCACAGTTTATTACTGGATTGCAATAAACTCAGATTGCGACTGACCGGCTGCATATTGCTGGGTCTGAGTAAGCGGCTGAATCTATACCAACAGATAAACTGGGATGCTGAGAATGTTAAAACGATTAGCGATATTTAGTTCACTGGTAATGCTGTTTGCTGGCGTGGCTCAAGGCGCTGAACGTTACCAGACATTGGCATCACCTCAGCCCACTTCTGTTAGTGACAAGGTCGAAGTGGTGGAGATGTTCTGGTACGGCTGCAATCACTGCTACAGCCTTGAGCCGGAAATTCAGGAATGGTTAAAAACCAAGCCCGATTACATTGAGTTCGTTCGCGTGCCGGCGGTGTTTCGCGATAACTGGGTGCCGTTGGCGCGGGCCTGGTACGTGATTCAAACGCTGGACCTGGGTGAGCAGGTGCACGTCAATCTGTTCCGGGCACTGCATGAGAAAAAACAAAACCTGAATAATGTTGGTTTACTGCGGAAATTTTTCGTAGATGAAGGGGTTAGTGCGGAGCAGTTCGACGAGGTCTATAACTCTTTTTCGGTCGACTCGATGGCTCGCAATGCTGCCAAACTTACCCGGGATTACAAAATTACCGGGGTGCCGTCGATTATTGTGAATGGCAGATACATGACCTC
>Ga0164315_10004315_pt1 | contig 11038 bp, 12 predicted proteins | sample GuaBasSedimGuay6_FD_113737 | JGI IMG/M metagenome (GOLD analysis project Ga0164315, IMG submission 113737) | Subseafloor sediment microbial communities from Guaymas Basin, Gulf of California, Mexico - Guay6, Core 4569-2, 0-3 cm | ecosystem: Environmental > Aquatic > Marine > Hydrothermal vents...
ATTTTGATCGGGCAGACCATCAACAATACGGCCATGCTCGGGTTGGTTGGCAAGAATGTCACCGTCGAGGGCAACAAGGTCTGGTTGGCCGGGGGAGAACCTTCGGAAAGCACCCTGGCGGCGGAGGGCTCTGGAACGGTGGTCGTTGAAATCACCGATGACAGCGGCCATGTGGTGGCCTCGTATCGGAAATCCCTCGAGCGGGGGCTCAATGACATCACGTGGGACGGCAAGCTGGACAATGGGGAATTGGCCGCTGATGCCACCTATTCGATCTCGGTCAAACCGGGAGACGGCAGCGAGGATCTGAATTTCAAGACTCTCATGACCGGTGCTGTTGAAGGCTTGCGCTACGAAGGCAACATGGCGGTGGTTATCATCGGGGGCGTGGAATTCTTCGTGTCCGACATTTACAAAGTCAGTTAATAGGACGGCGGAACGGCGCGTCCATTTCAATTGGGAGGATCCCATGTTCAGGTCTCTATATTCCGGCGTTTCGGGCATGTCGGCCCAGATCACGAATCTCGACGTCATCGGCAATAATATTGCCAACAGCAGCACGGTCGGGTTCAAGGCCGGGCGGGTTACCTTCAACGAAATGCTGACCCAGACGCTCAAGGGAGCCACCCGTCCGCAGAGCGGTGGGCTGGGGGGGACCAATCCCATGCAAATCGGGTTGGGGACCAGGGTCGGCAGCATCGATACAATGTTCAAACAGGGAAATTTCCAGACCACCGGGCGCAAACTCGACCTGGCCATCCAGGGCACCGGCTTTTTTATCCTGAATGATGGGACCAGCAACGTCTACAGCCGCGCGGGTGTCATGGGTCTGGACAGCCAGAGTATCCTCGTGAATCCGACTACCGGTTTGCGTGTGCAGGGTGTCATGGCCGACTCCCTGGGCAACATCGGCACCGGTCCCATGACCGATATCTTCATCGATCCGGGCCTGGTCATGCCCGCGGAGGCTTCCACCCTGGTGCAACTCATGGGAAACCTGGATTCGAGCAATGATTCCACCGGCACAATTGCCCAAAGCCCGACTTTTCTGGCTGCTGCCGAGGGCAGTGACAACCTGGTCGGTCTGAGTGGCATGGACCGTGGTCCCCTGGGGCTGGCCGTGGGGGATGTCATTCAATTGAACGGCACCGCCGGAGGACTGCCGCTGGGAGTAAGCACTTTCACAGTGGCGCAGGATTCAACCTATCAGGACATGGTTTCCTGGCTCAACCGTTCCATGGCAACGGTCCAGCAGAACGTGACCTTCGCAGTTGATGCGGCGGGTGCGCTTCAGGTCCAGAACAATACGGGGAATGACCTGACCGGTCTTTCCCTTTCCGCGGGAAACCTGTCCGCCTTCAATGCCAATTTCATCTTTGAACCGACCATCGCTGCCGGACAGACCAGCGGCTCCAACGAACTGCGCAGTTACGCCGAAGCCTCGGACCTGTTGGCCAATCTCTATGACGCCGGCGGACATCCCCTGAACATCGACCTGAACAGTGCCGGGTCCTCGTTGACCATTGCCGGTTCAGTGGGGGGCACACCGGTCACCGATCACGCCATGGCTGTGGATCCGGGAACCACCCTGGGCGATCTGATGCAGGAAATGCAATACGCGCTGGGTATCAGTTCCAACCCTGTGACAATCAACGCGACAGGGCAATTGACCCTTGCCGGCGAAGTCGGAACGGATTTTTCACTGAGCGGAATTTCCGTGCGGGAAACCGGAGTCAGCAACCCGGTCCTGGAGAACGCCTTCAGTTTTACACAGGTGCAGGCAGCCACCGACGCCGAGGTGTTTTCCCTGGCCACGACGGTTTACGATTCCCTGGGCGGCGAACATACGGTGGCTTTCGACTTTGCCAAGATTCCGGGCCGGAACGAATGGACATGGACCGCCGGCATGGAGGGCGGCGAGACCATTATGTCCGGCGGTTCGGGCAGGATCGCCTTCGATGACAACGGAGCATTGAGCAGTTACACCTTCGACGATGGATCCGGTGCCTTGACCTTTCAGCCCCAGGCGACCGGAGCCCAGGGTGCGGCCAATGTTTCATTGAATCTGGATTTCGGGGATATCGGCGCCCTTAACGGGATGACCCAGTTCGAAGGTTCGGGAGTCATGCAGTCCATCGCCGACGGTTACAGCGCGGGAAACCTCCTCGACTTCAGTATCGATCAAAACGGGGTGATTACCGGAATTTTCTCCAACGACACGACCCAGGATCTGGCCCGGATCGGGATGGCCCGTTTTACCAACCCCGAAGGCCTGTACAGGGTTGCCAACAACACTTATCGGATCAGCGGAAATTCCGGGGTGGCCCATGAAACGTTTGCCGGGGAAGGAAACGGGATTTCACTTCTGTCCGGGGCATTGGAAAACAGCAATGTGGATCTGGCCAAGGAATTTACCGACCTGATCGTTGCCCAGCGGGCTTTCCAGGCCAACAGCAGGGTCATCTCGACGGCCGATCAGGTGATGCAGGAACTCGTTAATATGGTGGGTTGAGCCCTGCGGACGGAATGGCCGCCGCGGCAAGGAGCTAAAGTTCATGATTAAAGTCACGAAACTAAATGGTAACGAACTGGTGGTGAATGCTGACCTTATCGAGTTCATCGAGAGCACCCCGGATACGTTGATCAGCCTGACCACCGGTCGCAAGATCATGGTACTCGAAGAAATGGATGACGTGATCCGCCTGGCTGTCGGTTACAGGGCCAAAGCCCGGATTTATCCCGTTCCCGCCGGGGGAACAGGTTCGGTGTTCGAAGGATGAACCGTTTGATGTTGTCCGGAAACAGCTCCGGAATTGAAATGTGCAACCTGGGAGACGGGTAGTGGACATAGCTACGATCATCGGTTTGCTCCTGGCCTTCGGGTTGGTGGGCTGGTCCATCATGTCGGGGGGAAATCTGAGCGGGTTCCTGAATCTGCCGGCAGCCGCCATCGTTCTGGGCGGGACCTTTGGCTCGCTCCTGGTCCATTTCCCCATGTCACGATTTTTCGGTCTTTTTCAAATCCTCAGAAAAACCCTGGTTTTTGTCCAGCCCGAACCCGACGCAGTCATAGCCAAAATGGTTAAGTACGCCGAAAGGGCCCGCCGGGAAGGCATGCTTGCCCTGGAAGACGACTCGGAGACGGAGGAAGATGAATTCCTTCGCAAGGGACTGAGGCTGGCGGTGGACGGCACCGACCCCCAATTGCTGGAAAAAATTCTCCACACGGATCTCCAGCAAATCGAGAATCGCCATTATGAAGGCGCCAGGATTCTGGCTGCCGGAGGATCTTTTGCTCCGGCCTTCGGGATGATCGGCACGTTGATCGGACTGGTCAGCATGCTGTCCACCCTGTCGGACCCCGCCCAGATCGGATCCGGTATGGCCACCGCCCTGGTCACGACTTTCTACGGAGCGTTGTTGGCCAACGCTCTTTTTCTGCCGTTGGCCGGCAAACTGGAAACCAGGTCCCGTGAAGAACTGCTGAACAAGGAAATGGTAATCGACGGGATCATGGCAATTCAAAGTGGTGATTCCCCTCGGATAGTCGAGGAGAAACTCAAGTCGTTCCTGTCCCCGACGCTGCGCCGCAAGATCGAAGATTCAAGGGAGCAGGCCGCTTGACGTACCCGGATGGACCAGAAATTCATACCGCGCAGGGGAGGGCGGTGTTGCCATGAGAAAACGGAGCAGGGACCTCATTATTCGCCGCAAGGTCGACGGTTGGGTCATGACCTACGCGGACATGATGAGCCTGTTGCTGACCTTCTTTATACTCATCGTTTCCTTTTCCTCTTTGCAGCAATCCAAATTCAAACAGGCGGCCCAATCACTGCAGGAGGCTTTTGGAATCCTGGAACACCCGGAATCCGTCATTGAATTCCGGAACCCCGTGTATCCGGACCGAATGAATGAATCAGAAAACGCCGACGTCTACTACGAGATGCAGGAAATCGAACAGGTAATTATTGATTCGGGTCTGGATAGCGAAGTGGAAATCCAGCTCCAGGAAAACGGCGTCATGTTCAGGATCCAGGCGCCGTTCCTCTTTGGATCCGGCCTGGCCGACCTCAGGGATGAACCCCGTAGTGTTTTGGATGAACTGTCGGTGCTGTTCAAGAAGTTTCCCTACCTGATCCGCATAGAGGGTCACACGGACAGCATGCCCATCAATTCGGAACGTTTTCCGTCCAATTGGGAGCTCTCTTCCGCCCGTGCGGTGACGGTGGCACGATATTTTCAAGGTATGGGCCTGCCGCCCGAAAGAATTGCGGCTACCGGTTACGGGGAGTACCACCCCATCGAAGATAATTCCAGTGCCGTGGGGCGGGAAAAGAACAGGCGAGTGGAGATTTTCCTGCAATTGGACAAAAGTAACCTGCCCCGGGCCGATGAATTGCCGTTTGCCGACCCGATCTTCAAGGGAACGGGATCCTGATCGCCGTTCCGGAAAACGGATAAAAATGCGCCGGTGCGGATAAAAACCAACCCGCAAACCGGACAACTGGCGGAATATTGCCGCCCAGTGAACCGACAAGGAGCAGAAGAATGGCGCGTAAATCGACCACGACTCCGGATGACACCCAAAAGGTGGCCAAAAAGGGGATCCTGGAAAACAAAGCCGTTCTATTGGGGGTCATCGTCATTGTTCAGGCCCTGGTGGCCATCGGGCTGACGCAATACATCCTCGTACCAAAACTAAACGTCCAGCAGGCGGCCGTGGGGGCCAGCCCCTTGGAGGAAATTGTACCGGAGGTTGCGCAGCGCGGAGTCATGGTGGGCCTGGATGATATCATTGTCACCCTTGCCGGAAGTGCGCGCCGGCCCCGCTATCTCCGCATCAACATCAATCTTGAGGTCCAGGATAAAATTACGGCGGAATCTGTGCGTATCAGACTGCCCCAGATGCGGGACGCGGTGATCATGACACTGACTGAAAAATCGGTGGAAGACCTCAGCAAGCCGGGCGGCAAGATGAACCTGCGGGCTGAAATATTCAAGCGCCTGGACGAAAGCATATCCGGGGGGAAATTGATGAACGTTTACTTCTCGGACCTGGTCATCCAGTAACAGGACGAAGGGGTTGTTGTGACGCCAGTCGATTATGAAAACACAACCAGCGAACCTGCTCTCGATCAGCAGACGGACCTGGGCGCAGCCATCGACGCGGCCGAGGAATTGGCAGGCGCGGTGGATGACGCTCTGGATGACGCTCTGGATGACGCTCTGGGGCTCGATCTCGAGGAAGTCCTCAACGCTTCTTCCCAGGAGGAAGACCTTGGGGGGGACCCGGTAAAATACGATTTCCACCGGCCCCACCATATTTCACGGGCCTTCCAGGGGAACCTTCAGGCTGTGGCCGACTATTTCGCCAAAAACGGAACCATCGAATTCACCAGCCGGCTGCGCGTGGCCACCGATATCAAGTACATGGGGTTGCGTCAATGCACCTACGGGGAATTCCTTCAGGAGCTTCCGCGGCCCACCTGCGCAGCCATGGTGGAGTTGTCCGCGCTCAAGGGACCATCCCTGTTGCACATGGACCTGGGCCTCAGCTTCGTCTTCATGAAAAAACTGCTGGGCGGACTTCCCGAACCGGAAACCATGTTGCGGGATTTTACGGAAATCGAACGGGGAATTGCCACCGACCTGGTGGAGCGGTTCCTGGAATTGTTCCGCAAATCCATGTCCAAACTGGTGGAAGTCGAATCGCGGCTGGCCGCCCTGGAAAACAACCCTCACTACCTGAGCGGAATTTCCGAAGGCGCCTCCCTGCTGATCCTCATGTTCAAGGTCAAGCTCGACGAGTTCGAAGGTCCCATCCAGTGGGCCATGCCTCTGTCGTCATTCGGACCGGTGCGGGAAATTTTCGACCCCAGCGACATCAAGGAATCCCGGAATTACGAGGAATTGAGGGATGATCGCCGCAAAATCCTGAACATGGTCCAAAGCAGCGGCAGCGACCTGGTTGTCCAGCTCGGCCAGTTCGAAACCAACCTCGAAACGATTCTCAACCTGGCGGTGGGGGATGTTCTCGATTTGCAGCAGGGAGTGAACACACCCCTCAAGATCCAAATCGCCGGCCGGGACGCCTGGCTCGGGGAAGCCGGTCGGGTAGGCAACAATCGCGCAGTCCAACTGGTTCGCCAGTTGACCAAGGAGTAGACGAATGTACAGCGACGACACCAATCAGAATTTCGAGGACAATCAGGATTCGGGGGAAACCACCTCTCACGAAACCGCGACCACCGGTACTGCGGTCATGGAAGATGAATCGTCCTCCCTGATCCATGATCTGGAAAACGATGTCGCGGACACCACCAACCTGGATCTTTTACTGGACGTGAATTTGAAGGTCTCGGTTGAATTGGGACGGGCCGGCCTGAAATTCCGTGAGGTCCTGAATCTGGCCACCGGTTCGGTGGTTGAACTCGACCGGCAGACCAGCGAGCCGGTGGACATCCTGGTGAACGGTTCGCTACTGGCCACCGGTGAGGTGGTGGTTGTGGACGATCATTTCGCAGTGCGGATCACCAAACTTCTCAACCGGGTTGAAAGGCTCAAGAAAGTCCTGTGATGGTTATTCCCGCGGCATTCCTGCTCTCGGTTCCGGCAAACCTGTCTGCGGGTTCCTATGCCGCGGACGCCGGGATGTCCTGGTGGCAGACCATCGGGGGGCTGGTGGCCGTTTTTGGCCTGCTGGTGGTTTTCCTGAAACTTCTTGGCAAATGGAACCGCCGCTCAGGCGCTGCCGAAACCTCCCTCTTGACTGTCTGGCACCTCGGTCCCAAAAGGGAAATCCAGGTCCTGCGTTTGGGAGACCAGGTCCATTACGTCTACCGCCACGACGGAGCCATGGTCACCCTCCGGACCGAAGCACTGATCGACTTCGAGCGCTCCCAGGAAAGTGCAGTCGCGGGTTGATCCTCACCTGACCAGTTTCTGACCGAATTTTTCCCAAAACATCATATTTCCCTGCCTTACCGTATCCCGATGGTTCTCCGCAGGAATTTGAGATTTTTCAACATTATTAAATATAATGGGTTACGCCCACTTCTTCAGGTTTGTTCGACATGAAAGTATGGCATGCCCATTGCCTAATCTGATTGGAATATTTTCGCGCCCCTGAGGCGTGGTCATTCTTTTCAGAAAGTCGGCAGGATCTTGTACCCGCGCAACAACAGTTATTGGGTCTCTCTGGGCATTCTTTTTGTCCTGTCGGTGATGTTGTGTGCCCCGGGGGCCGTAGCCACGGCCCGGGCCCAGGATACCGATCCGGTTGAAGGTATCGATCCCGTTTCCCCGGTAATGACCCTCACCCTCGAAGGCGCCAATGGCCCCAAGTCCATGGACTCGGCCCTGAAAATCGTTTTGCTGATGACCGTGTTGTCCCTGGCGCCGGCATTTCTGGTGTTGCTGACAAGTTTCACGCGGATAGTCATTGTGCTGGGATTCCTGCGCCAGGCCATTGGGGCCAACCAGGCTCCCAACAACCAGATCATCATCGGATTGGCTTTGTTCCTGACCGTGGTGGTCATGGCGCCGACCCTTCACAGGATGAACGATGACGCCATCCAGCCTTTCATGAACGAGGAAATGAGCCAGGGGGAGGCCTTCGCCAAGGTGCAGATTCCCCTGAAGGAATTCATGCTCGGTCAGGTCCGCGAGAAGGACGTGGCGCTATTCCTTGACCTGACCGAAACCGAGGCTCCCGACTCACCGGAAGACCTGCCCATGCTGGTGGTGATTCCCAGTTTTGTATTGAGCGAGTTGAAGACAGCCTTCCAGATGGGCTTTGTCCTGTTCATTCCCTTTTTGATCATCGACATGGTGGTCGCGTCGGTTCTTATGTCCATGGGCATGATGATGCTGCCGCCGGTCCTGATCAGTCTTCCCTTCAAGATTTTGCTCTTCGTGCTCGTCGACGGGTGGTTCCTGGTCGTCAAGTCGTTGGTCCAGGCGTTTCAGTAGCGGAAAAGGAATTAATCATGACACCCGAAACAGTTGTGGAAATCGGACAATACGCCATGAAGACCACGGTTTTTGTGGCAGGTCCCATGTTGGTCGCCGGCATGGTCGTCGGGCTTGCCATCAGCATTTTCCAGGCAGCCACGCAGATCAATGAAATGACCATGACCTTCGTGCCCAAGATCCTGACGGTATTTCTGGTTGTGATCCTGACCCTACCCTGGGCGATCAACCAGATGACCTCATTTACCGTGGCGATGTTTAATCGCATCGCGGGAATGTAGATACCCGTGCAGTTCGATCTGGACATCACTCTTCTGGCCGTAACCGCAGCTCTTGCCGTTCGCTTCGGTGTGTTGGCGGCAACTTTGCCGCTGCTCGACCTGAGAAGTGTTCCCCCTCTTTGGAGGGTCGCTTTGGCCTTCAGTTTCGCAGTGGCCCTCGCGCCGGGAATTGCCCGGTCCCTGCCTGTCGGTTCGGTTTCATTGGCCTGGCCTGATCTGGTGATGGAAGTGGTCCGCTCCCTGGTGGTGGGGGCCCTGCTGGGTTTCACCATCAACCTGGTATTTACTGCCGTTCGTTACGCGGGGTCCATTGTCGGGATGCAGATCGGGTTCGCCATCGTCAATTCCTATGACCCCATGAGCAATTCCCAGATATCGGTTATTTCCCAACTCTACTACCTGCTGGCGGTGTTGCTCTTTTTTGTAACCGGGGCGCATCAGATCCTGGTGGCGGCCATGTACCAGTCCTGTGTCGTGGTCCCTCCTTTTTCCTCCGGTGATCCGGTGGGAGGCGCCTGGTTCCTCGTGCGTGAATTCGGTACGGTTTTCACCATTGGCCTGCAGATCGCGGCACCTGTGGTCATCGTCCTTCTTCTGGTCAGCGCCTCCATGGGTGTCATCGTCAAAACGGTTCCTCAGCTCAATGTCCTGGTGGTCGGGTTTCCCATCAAAATCGGAGTGGGGCTGATCGCGGTGGGTCTGTCCCTGGTTTTTTTCAAGCAAGTAACGGTATCGCTCATGGGGGGAATGCAGGGCACGCTGGCAGATTTGCTGTTGGCCATGAAATAGAAAACGGGGGTTGCTCCCGTAAACATGATTCAAAACATATTTCGACTCGGGGAGGTGAATGATGGCCGAGGATACAGGTGCCGAAAGAACAGAACAGGCAACGACCAAACGGAAGGAACAGGCACGCGAACGTGGCCAGGTGGCCCGAAGTACGGAAGTCACCAGCGCCGTTCTTCTCGTGGCGGGAGTATTTGTCCTGGTTTCGGGATCCGCACATTTCTCCTCGGTCCTTGGGCGCAACACGTCCTACCTGTTGTCCCAGGCCCACAACCTTGGCCCGGACAACCAGTTTGCCCTGCAGGAACTGATGGAGGCAAACCTGGAAGTTATCCTGGCCGCGTTGGCGCCATTACTGCTGACCGTTCTTTTGACCGCGGTGGGAGCCAACCTGATGCAGGTGGGTTTTCATGCCAGCAGCAAGGCCATCTCCTTCAAAACCGAAAAGCTGAACCCCATTACCGGGATGAAGCGGTTTTTCCAGAAGACCACCTACTTCGACATGGGCAAACATTTCTTCAAGATTGTCGTCATCGGCGTTCTGGCCTGGGTCACCATCGACGGCCAGCTGGAGCATTTGATGGGAGCGGCGGTTTTGCCCTTGCCGGCCATAGTGGACATGGCCCGCACTGATTTTGTTCACCTGATGGTAAAACTCCTTCTCTTCATGGCTGTGCTGGCGGTCGCCGACTGGTTCTGGCAAAAGAACCGCCATGAGGAAAACCTGAAAATGACCCGCCAGGAAGTAAAGCGGGAAAACAAGGATATCGAAGGAGATCCCCAGATCAAGGCCAGGGTGCGGGGTCTCCAATACGAAATGGCCCGCAAACGTATGCTGTCCGATGTGCCCTCAGCGGACGTTGTGGTGACCAATCCAACGCATTTCGCGGTGGCCCTGAAATACGCGCCCGGTTCGTCCGCCCCCATGGTCGTGGCCAAGGGCCAGGACCACGTGGCACAAATGATCAAAAAAGTGGCTCGCAAGTCCCGTGTCCCCATCATGGAAAACAAGCCTTTGGCCCGTGCATTGCACAAGGAGGTCGAGGTGGGCGCCGGTATTCCGGAAAGCCTTTACCAGGCCGTGGCCGAAGTACTGGCCTACGTGTACCGGCTGAAGAAGGCCTAGACAGCTGCTGAGCAGCGATGTTCCGCAAAGGAGACCGAAGTTTGGAACAGGAACAAGTCATCAACAGGGACCTCGTGCTGGCCAACAGCAACGTGCTGAGCGCGGGCGCGGTGTTGGTAATTCTGGGCCTGATGGTGGTTCCTGTACCGGCCATCATGTTGGACCTCATGCTGACTTTCAGCATCGCCTTCTCGGTGACAGTCCTATTGGTTTCCCTGTATATCAAGCGGCCTTTGCAGTTCAACAGTTTTCCCTCCCTGCTGCTCATTCTCACACTGATGAGGCTTTCCCTCAACGTGGCCTCTACGCGGTTGATCCTCAGCAAGGGGTCCGCCGGCCAGGTCATAGAAAGTTTTGGTCATTTCGTGGTGGGGGGCAACTACGTCATCGGGGTGATTGTTTTTACCATCCTGGTGGTCATCAACTTCATGGTCATCACCAAAGGGTCGGGACGCATCGCCGAAGTTGCGGCCCGTTTCACGCTGGACGCCATGCCGGGAAAACAGATGGCGATCGACGCCGATCTCAACGCGGGTTTGATCAACGAAGCCCAGGCCCGGGCCCGGCGGTTGGAAATTTCCCAGGAAGCGGAATTTTTTGGGGCCATGGACGGTGCCAGCAAATTCGTCAAGGGCGATGCCATGGCGGGTATTCTGATCACCGTGGTTAATATTGTGGCCGGTTTCGTTATCGGTATGGTCCAGATGGGGATGCCGGCAGGCGAAGCCCTCAGCCGTTTCACCATGCTCACCGTTGGTGATGGCCTGGTCAGTCAGATTCCCTCACTTCTTGTTTCTACTGCTGCCGGTCTCGTTGTTACCAGATCCAGCAGCACTTTGAATCTTGGTCAGACTATTACTCTGCAGATTTTCCG
>Ga0164315_10004316_pt1 | contig 11037 bp, 8 predicted proteins | sample GuaBasSedimGuay6_FD_113737 | JGI IMG/M metagenome (GOLD analysis project Ga0164315, IMG submission 113737) | Subseafloor sediment microbial communities from Guaymas Basin, Gulf of California, Mexico - Guay6, Core 4569-2, 0-3 cm | ecosystem: Environmental > Aquatic > Marine > Hydrothermal vents >...
AAAGTGTGTAGGTCTTGTAAATCCTAAATCGAGCCTCTCTTATAAACTACAGGTATTAATTACCATTTGTATCAACTTTCAAGTTGATGCAGATGGTAATTAACGCTCCACATTGTTAATGGTATTTTTCCCAAGTTTGATTGAAATAATCAGGAAATTAATCTTTGTTCAATTCCCTGAACCTGGATTTAATCCTGTTGCTTCTTTCGTCAAAACAAATTCGTGATTACTATTATTTTATAAAGTTTTCAAGTTCACGATTAATTCTATGAAGATTTGATTTGCAGAATTGCCATTTCTAAAATTTCAGAATGATCAAAGGCAAGGGCAGGTAATTTATTAATGGGGAACCATTTGGCTTCGCTCGCATCGTCGCCACCTTTTGCCATAGAGTTTTCTTTAGTTGTGAATCCCCAAAAAGCAACTCCAATTGTCCTTCCCCTTGGGTCACGGTCAATCGTGCTAAAGGCGTGGAGTTGTTTTAGTTTAATGCCAGACAAGCCCGTTTCTTCCTCCAGCTCCCGCCCCGCACATCTCTCTAATGTTTCATCCATCTCCAAAAAACCTCCGGGCAATGCCCACATTTCTTTATATGGACTGTTCTTTCGCTGGATTAACAAAACTTCCAATCCGTTCACGTTTTCCATAAATACAATGGCATCGGTGGTAACTGCCGGACGGGGATATTCGTAAGTGTAACTCATTTTTGTTGTTTATAGAGGTATGAATACAATCTCACATATTTATACTTAGTATGCTTTAAAAAACTGCATATTTTTCAAATGGCTATAAGAAAACGTCAATCCCGCATTTGCAGGATTGACGTTTTCTTATAGCCACTACTTACAGCTTTCTACCCAAATTTTTATATTGGGCGTTACAGCACGTATTTTATTATCTCCTTTTTCCTTTTGATTTACTAGCTGGTTTTGAAGCAGGTTTGTTCTGTTTTGAAGCAGGTTTGGTCGAAGGTTTTGTTGCAGGTTTGGTCGAAGGCTTGGTTGCAGGTTTAGCATTCTGTTTACTTGAAGGAGCAGAACTCTTATTATCCTTTATATTACTATTATTTTTAGATTCAGGTTTCTGCCTATCATTATTTATTGGGGTATCTTTTGCTGGCCGATTTGAAGCATCTTTCTTTTTATAGTTCCCGTTATTTTTATTTTGGTTCACAGTATTGGAAGTATTTCGAGTCCTACTATAGTTATTATAGTTATTATTATTATTATTTATTACTACTGTATTTCCTCCACGGTGACCTCCGTGATAATGATTACGATGATGACGGTTCCTGCCAAAATAAATATTGACTGAAATTACTGGGTATGGGTGATAATATGGAGGATAGTATCCATAATAATAAGGAGGATAATAAGGTGCGTAAACAGGTGAATAGACATAGTGTACAATTGGTTCTGATTCAACAACCACAACTGTAGCGGATTCGCTTTTAACCACAACAGTATCAGAACCTGAATATGCAGGATTTGCCGTAACAGCAGGGGTTTCGGTTTTGGGTTCAATAGCATAATCTTTCCCATATAAATCTTCATCACCAACCATTTGGATAGTTACCTTCTCATCCTTATCCTTCGTTACTAAAATTACAGCTACGTCCTGAGTTTCATTTTCAAGTACATCAATCTGAAGTACGAATGCAAAATCATCATCGTCTTGTTGTGTAGCAACCTTAATAAAATCAACCTCACCATCAATATTTAAATCCAGATTGTTAATCCCTGTTTTTTCGTCATTTAGAGATGCTTCAAACTCTTCAATTGTTTTTGATTGTTGAAATAGGTCAAGTGTAGCATAAAGATCTAAATTATCACCGGGCAACCCTAATAAGTCTTCATTGGTTTCGGTTGTCGCAACGTCTTGTGCATTCAAGTTAGCAATTGCAACTAGGAATACAATCATTAAAAGTCCAATTTTTGTTTTCATTTTTAATTCTCCTGTTTTAATTTTCATTATTATTTATTTTAATTCAATTTGCAAATGTATGTATTCTTTTTATTTGTACTGTAACGGTTGGCTATATGAGGTGTTGGACACTTTACTCTCCAAATATTCAATTTACTATGCCGTTTGTTTATATTTATAATCCTTAAATTTAACTGCCACTTGCCCAATGCTTTATATGCATTGTTGCCTTCTGGGCTTTTTCATTTCATTCGAGCGACTTCATTTGTAATATAATACTGCCCTGATTTTGTTTTTCTGGGTCGGCAAAAAGAGTGTTAGCAGACAGTTAAGCTCTTTTGCAATTTTTGGCTTTAGCGTTGGCTGGTGGGCTCGCTAAAAGTCCTCAATTGTCAATTCCGTGTCGCCATGCAAAACTAAAGCATCTCTGTTTTCCATAAATAATGTTGCTGTCAACATATCTCTCAAATAGAAATCATCAATACACTCTGTATATTTTTCTTTCATCCTGATTAATGCTTGACCTGTTGTATTTCCTTCAACTAAAGCTTCAATTCCACATACAGCACATTCGATAAATGCATCCTCAGCTCCGAAAAACTTTTGAACTGTTACATCTTCTTTGTACCCAATAAAACACAATGAACCATTTGCACAGAATTCTTTTCCAAGATTCCTTCCAGCTTTACATGCATAACAATAAGCAAATGAGTTTTTGAGAGAATCAACATTATTGTCAATTGATAAAAATGGATTATTTCCATTTTTAAGCAATTCATTTTCAGAACCATGTGTGTATGACACGAATAGAAACGGATTTGAATTAATGGCATTGGCATTCATTGGAACAGCAATCTCAAATACAGCATTTCCTGAAACCTCAATATTATTAAACTCGAAATCAGAAGAAGCCAGCAAACGTTCAGTTTCAACCTTGCATTTTTCAAAGAAATCTCCCAAATTGGAGTCGTTGTTATCACAAACAAGTAATGCGTTAATCATCAAGTGTTTCCTTGTTTCTAGTTAATAAATCAATAGTTAATTTGGATAAATTTCTTGAAAAGTATTTACCTGTATTTGATTGCATCCTAATTTCATTCAATAATTCATTAAGAGATAATTGTCTTCCATCTACAGTGAGCAAGTAGGGCTTTTCCTTTTGCTCATCAGAATGAGCAAGAATCCATTCTTCTAGAGCAATGCTAATATCATTTTCAGCATAATTGTAAGCCTCTTTCAATTTTCCTATAATTTCTTCACTTGAAGCATTCTTATTTAGGAAAGCATAGGCTCTATTATTTATTAAATCTGCAAATGTTTCTTTGTCTTCATCTACACCGCTCCATATCAATACTGGAATGAGAAATGAAGTTTCACGTATTGATTCTAAAATTGCATGACCGGTTAGAGTCCCAGATGGGAATCCCAAGTCTAATAGCACAATTATTCTTTTGTTTAAATTAGCCTTAATATATTCTAAACCATCTTCTTGTTTGTAAAAAAACTGGATAGACTGAAAATCCATATTTAGTTCAATCATCAATCCTGAATCAGGATCATTTAAAGCTTTATCATCGTCAATAATTACAATTGTTGCATCAAGTTTATCCATAACTATTGTTTAAAAGGTAATTCTATTTTAAATGTTGCTCCGGTAGGCTTAAATTCATTTTCGACAACTTGGATTGACCCTTTTAACGCTTCAAGCCTTGATTTAATAATAAATAAACCTAATCCGGCACCACCTTGCTCAGAAGTTGTAGTAACAAAAACATCAAAAATTCTATACTTATTATCTTCAGGAATTCCATATCCATTGTCAGAAAACAAAATTACAAATTTATCATTTTCAACTATGGCACTACATTTAATAAGTTTTTCACCAACGTTTTTTTCAACAGCTTTAAATGAATTACTAATAAGATTGTCAAAAATATCCTCAAATGATTTTAGATTATAATTAATTAGAAGATCGCGATTTATTTCTAAAGATGCATTAATCCCACGTTTTTCGAATTCATCAATGTATATATTATTAAAGATTCTTTCAAGAGTATCTTTTACATTTATTTCTTCAAATTTTTGGTCGTCTTTGGCATACTTTAATAGGAAGTCCACAGCATCCCCCAAATGATTCATTTCTGTAAAAACACTTAAACCCATCTTTTTGTAGCGATCATTAAAACGAGGGTCGGGAATCCATTTATGAATAAATTCAGCATCTCTTTTTATTTTACCAATTGATGTTCGGGTAATATGGGATAGCATACCAGCATAAGTTTGTAGCGAAACTAAACTGAAAAACAGATTTTCTTGTTGCTGTTTTTCAATCTCTAACTTTTGATAATCTGCTAATGACCTTTGAATTGTAGCCTGGGTCTTTTTTAGCTCTTTCTCTACATTTGTTATTGTTTGTTTTACCTCTGGCGATTCCGCCTTATCCTTTACTGTATTTAATTGTTTTCGAATATTCCCAATTTCGTCCTTAGCAACTTTGAATTCTGATTTCGTTTTCTCCTTTGCTTTGTCTTTTTTGTTTTTTAGAAATTCCTCTATTCGCTTTATTTGTTCAATTGCAAAAGTCTTTAGCTCTTTCCATGCCTCATTTTCAACAAAGTTTTGTCTATTTGTCGCATCAATAATTTGGGGATTGTAATCATCTGATATTTCAAGCCATCCTAACAAATCACGAGAACTAATTTTGTCAAAGAAGTATGACCATCTCCTTTTATCAATTCCTAATAAATCCTTCTGTTCATTTTTATCTTTTGTATATTCCGCAAAAGGTGTTGCGATAATACCATCTCTATATACCCTAATGCCATCAATTGCATCATCGGGAAAAGCTTTTTTAAATTTAGACTTAGCAGCCTGATCATAATAATACAATGTCATCCCTACAAAACCACATTGTCTTATAGGAACATTCCTTTTTAATAGCTTACCATCTTTGACCATTAGAATCTCCTGAGTTTGATTTTCGACATTAAAACTCAATTCCACTTTTAATGTAGCTAATTCAATAGCTGCTGTTTTTACTTTCTGTTCTTTTAAATCAGGGTGCTCAGAAGCATCAACAACAATGTTGAAAGGATATTTTAATTTATTATTTGGTGATATAAGTTTTGATAGTTCTGTTATTGAACGAATAATATCATTTTCAGTCCAAACTTCACTTACCATTGATATTTCCAGTATTGTTCCTGAACTATCTTTTTCAGTAGGTTCTATCCAATATCTGTTTTCAATATCAGTGAAAAATTTATTGTCACCAGAAAATTCAAGTTTTAATTGTTTATTTTCTTGGTCTGCATAATATGACCAATCTGTTTCCAAACAAAGAAGTTCATCCGAGTCTTTTTTTGTAGTTTTTAGTAATAATTTAGCACCTAGTTTATCAACTGCAAATCTACCAACACCCTTTTTACCAACAACCTTTCTGTTATAGGGAGGCGGAGATTGTTTTGCTTTTCGTTTACTGCTTGTCCCGATTACCATCCATTTATCTCGAACATCCTCAAAACTCATTCCTATTCCATCATCCTGAATTGTGATTAAACTTTTATCAGAACGAGGATTAATGTTTTCGAATTTAACCAATACATTTTCAGCATTGGCATCATAACAATTCTTTACCAATTCAAAAAGTGCCGTTATTCTATCGGTAATTAATTCTCTCCCGAGCAAACGGTAAGCACTAACGTCAAATTTGAATTTTAAAGTTTTTATTTGCTCTGACATTCGTAGTTCATAATTTGTTTGAAAATTGCTTCTGCTAAAAGAGGTGGGACTGCGTTGCCAATTTGTTGTTGAATATGCATCAATGAACCTTCAAAAATGAAATCATCTGGGAAACTTTGTATACGAGCAGCTTCTCTAACAGATAATCCTCTGTCTTGCTCAGGATGAATTAACATGTTTTTTCTGTAATTTGAAATAACAACTGATGGTGTTTCAGGATTCAATCGTTTGTATATTCCACTATGGCAATTATTCTTGTCTTTATAATTTTGCATTAGATGGTCTGGGATTGCTTTCCAATTCTGACCTGGTTTAATGTATTTATATCGCTCTAATACTAAATCAGTATTTCTGGAAACATAATTTTGCATAGCTTTTTTAGTGCCGTTTCGTAGCCTTTTTGCATATTTGGAGGGTGATTTTTTATATGGCAATTCCTTCTCTATCTGTCCATTAGATAAATATGGAAGGTCTCCGATCGCTTCCATAACAGATACTTTTTTCTCTTGTCTCTTTGGAAACTTAAAACAAATGCCTTCTTTATTACCTACGAGAATGAATCTATTTCGGTCTTGTGGTACACCATAATCAGATGCTGTTAAAACTTGGTAATTAACAGTATAGCCTAATTCTTCAAAGTTTCGCTTTATTTGTTTAATTGTCTCACCTTTATTAAAGCTAACTATTCCTTCAACATTTTCAAACAGAAACCATTTCGGTTTTAATTCTTCAATGAATCGAATGAACTCCCTATATAATTTGTTATTTTCATTTTTCTCATTCCTTGTTTTGGAATTTGATAGAGAGAATCCTTGGCAGGGAGGTCCCCCAAAAACAATTAAGGGGTTTATAATATTAAATAATTTCGGGTTTACATTTGAAATATCATCAGTAATCACCTTAGCATCAGGATGGTTTGTTTGAAATGTTTTTGCTGCATTTGGGTCTTTTTCGATTGCTATGGGAATTTTAATTCCTGCGTTCATTGCTCCGAGACTTAGTCCACCAGCTCCAGAAAAAATGTCAATGCCTATATTTTTTTTTTCAAAATCCATGATTAGCAAAAAATGTCAAAGCCTATACTCTTTTTTTCAGAATCCATAACTAACAAAAGTAGTCTAATTATTTTAGACTTGAAGGTTGTTATTAACCTTTTTTTATTTCAAGATATTCTGATTTTGGAGATGGGGAAATTGCACTCTTTTGTAAATTTTGTTCGGTGGGTTGGCTTGTGCGATTTGCAAATGTGTGCAATGTGCGTAGGCTTTCTTTCTGTGGGTTGGCAAAAAACAAAATTATTTATGTCAACCAATTTTTTAAATCTATGTCTGTTTTCTCGGTTCAATAATTTCAATTTATGTTCTCCGATTTTCTTTCTTCGCCTTGCAGGTAACTGTTTATATAAACTACTCTGAATACCACCAAACATTCTGTGCTATTCTGTGAAGTCCGTGTGCCACCAAACCTTCTGTGTTTTCTGTGAAGTCTGGGTGAACATTTTTCAGTGTGCCACCATTTATCGGATTTCACTACCAACATTAAAATCTTCGGTAGGGCTAATAAAGCACAATTTCCCGTTTTTGTCTTCTGCCATCAGTATCATTCCGTTGGAATCAATGCCCCTCAGCTTTTTAGGTGAAAGGTTGACCAATATACTCACTTTTTGGCCAATTATATCTTCTGGTTTGTAAAACTCTGCAATACCTGAAACCACTGTCCTTTGATCAATTCCCGTATCAACTTTCAGTTTCAAGAGTTTTTTTGTTTTGGGCACTTTTTCTGCTTCTATGATTGTCCCGGTACGCATATCAAGCTTGGCAAAATCATCAAATTCAATGTTGTCTTTGGCTGGTTTTACCGTGTTTTCATTCTCTTTGTTTTCTTTTTTGGTATCAAGGAGTTTTTGGACTTGTGCCTGAATGACAGCATCTTCGATTTTTTCAAAAAGGTATTCCGCTTTGTTCAATTGTTTCCCATTTTCCAATAATGCAGTATTGCCACCATCTTTCCAGTTTAGGCCCGAGAGGTTTAACATATCCGATAGTTTCTTTGCCGTGAAAGGTAAAAATGGTTCACATAATATTGCCAGGTTTGCACAAATTTGCAATGAAACATTCAGGATTGTCTTGACACGGTTTTCATCTGTTTTAAAAACTTTCCAGGGCTCCGAATCGGTCAGGTATTTATTGCCTAACCTTGCCAGGTTCATCATTTCTGATAAAGCTTCCCTAAACCTAAAGCTTTCAAGACTGGACCCGATCCTTTCCGGGAAACTTTCTATTTCTTTCAGGACAGCTTTGTCCTCTTTTGTAAAATCGTTGGCAGCAGGGACTTTTCCGTCAAAATATTTTTGGGTGAGGATCAATGTCCTGTTCACAAAATTGCCAAATATATTCAGCAATTCGCTATTGTTCCTTGTCTGGAAATCTTTCCAAGTAAAATCATTGTCTTTGGTTTCCGGTGCATTGGCCGTAAGCACATAACGCAGTACATCTTCCTTCCCGGGGAACTCTTCAAGATATTCGTGTAGCCAGATCGCCCAGTTGCGAGATGTGGAGATTTTATCATTTTCGAGGTTCATAAACTCAAATGCCGGCACATTGTCAGGCAAAATATACGATCCTTCTTGTTTCAACATCGAAGGGAAAATAATGCAATGGAACACAATATTGTCTTTTCCGATAAAATGGATCAACCTACTGCTTTCGTCTTTCCAGTATGGTTCCCAATCTTTGCCAGTTTTCTCTGACCATTCCCTGCTTGCGGAAATATAACCGATCGGTGCATCGAACCAAACATAAAGCACTTTGCCATTGGCATCTTTTACCGGCACTTTTACGCCCCAATCCAAATCACGGGTAACCGCCCTTGGATGTAACCCAGTGTCGAGCCAAGATTTACATTGCCCGTAAACATTCACCTTCCAATCGTCTTTATGGCCTTCAACGATCCATTCTTTAAGCCATGGTTCATATTTATCCAGTGGGAGGTACCAATGCTTGGTTTCCTTCTTTACAGGTTTATTGCCGCTCAAAACAGATTTGGGGTCAATGAGGTCGTTTGGGCTAAGAGATGTGCCACAATTTTCGCATTGGTCGCCATAAGCTTTTTCATAACCACAATGTGGGCATGTCCCGTTAATATAGCGGTCGGCCAAAAAATGTTGAGTGGCTTCATCATAATATTGTTCTGATGTCCGCTCAATAAATTCATTATTCTTGTAAAGTTTTTCAAAAAACTCTGAAGCCGTTTTGTGATGAATGGGACTGGATGTCCTAGAATAGACATCAAAAGAAATCCCAAATTTCTCAAAGGAACCTTTAATGATTGTATGATATTTATCAACTATCTCCTGTGGTGAAACCCCAAGCTGGCGGGCTTTTATGGTAATTGGCACACCGTGTTCGTCCGAACCTCCGATAAACAATACATCCTCACCTTTCAAGCGCAGGTAGCGGGCATAAATATCAGCTGGGACATAAACCCCTGCAAGGTGGCCGATATGGATAGGCCCGTTGGCATAAGGCAATGCAGATGTTATTGTGTGGCGTTTGAATTTTGTGGGTCGAGTATTTTTCATTTGTTATATTTTTTTATTCTTGTCTATTTGGTTTTTTGCCATTGCAACCGCTAAATGGAGTTTCTTGGCAAGTAATTTTTTAGGTAGCATTTTAGTAATGAACTCTGCAACCTTGATATTGCTCTTATCTAATTGTAATAATTCAATCTGTTCCCTATTCCCTTCTGTGCAAAGGATTATCCCAACAGGTTGTCCTTCATCAGCTTCGGTATCATATTTTTCCAACCAACGAAGATAGAGTTCCATTTTCCCTTTATATTCTGCCTTAAATCGCCCAATTTTCAGATCAATGGCAATCAAGCGTTTTAGTTTATGGTGGTAAAAAAGCAAATCCAATGAAAAGTCTTTTCCGTCAATTATCATTCGTTTTTGGCGTGCCACAAAAGTAAACCCTACCCCAAGTTCAAGGATGAATTTTTCGAGTTCACGAATAATTGCCGCCTCTAAATCCTTTTCTAAATATGTGTCCTTTAGATTAAGGAAGTCCAAGAAAATGGGATCTCTGAAAACAAGATCAGGTGTGAGTTTGTCTTCTTCCCTAAGTTGTTTTAATTCTATTTTTATGAGCTCTTCTGGCTTTTTGCTAATAGCTGTACGCTCAAATAGCATACTGTCAATTTTTTTTCGCAAAGTTCGTACACTCCAATTTTCAATGCGGCACATTTGAGAATAAAAGTCGCGTTCCAAATCCGTCTTTAAATAGATTATCTCCTTAAAATGTGACCAACTCAATTGTCTCCACAGTGTAGAGACAATCTTAATATCAGGAAAAGTCTCTACGAAGTAGAGACAATGCCGTAATTGTTTCTCGCTCCAACCACTTCCGTATTCCTGCGTCAATTGTCGTGACAGCGTAGCGACAATTTGTTTGCCATATTCTGCCCTCTCATTTTTAAGTACTTCATCATTAATCTTTTTCCCAATATTCCAATGAGTTGTTGTTAAAACCGAATTTACAGTTTGTGCAACTGCGGAACGGCTCTCCTCAATCAATTGCTTGATTTCTGAAAATAATTTTTTATTGTTTATTTCAAGATCGGGCATAAAGTTTCGACAATATACTTTATAATTTCGGTTCTACTGTTATTTTAATGGGTAAAGATTAAGCCACTTTGAAAAAATAGGATTGCGCTCCTGAATTTTTCAAAAGTTCTGGATTACACTCGCCTGAACAGACGGGCAGGAATCCTCTATAGCTTTGCAAAGATATAGATTTGGCTTATACAATTTGGCAAAAACAACAAAACCCGGTGTCCGACCGGGTTTTGGATTATATTGATTGAAAAAGCTTAATCTTCGTCGGCTTGTTCTTCATCGTATGCTTTCAGCAATGCCTGTTGTACATCATTTGGCACATTTGAATACTCTAAGAAAGTCATTGAATACATTGCACGTCCACTGGTAATAGAACTCAATGCCGTGGAGTATTTATTCATTTCCGCCAGTGGTACCCTTGCAGTAATTTTCTGGTAATTGCCTTCGCGGTCCATACCCATGATGATTGCCCTTCTTCCCTGGAGGTCGGTCATAACATCGCCCATCCTGTCTTCCGGCACAAGGACTTCTACATTGTAAATTGGTTCCAGTATCTGGGGGCTGGCATTTTTAAACGCCTCCCTGAAAGCATGTCTTCCGGCAAGTTTAAATGAAATCTCATTGGAATCAACAGCGTGCATTTTACCGTCATATACATAAAATACGATATCACGGGCGTAGGAGCCTGTAAGTGGGCCTTCTTCCATTTTTTCCATGACCCCTTTCAGGATGGCCGGTAAAAAACGTTGGTCGATTGC
>Ga0164315_10004318_pt1 | contig 11037 bp, 9 predicted proteins | sample GuaBasSedimGuay6_FD_113737 | JGI IMG/M metagenome (GOLD analysis project Ga0164315, IMG submission 113737) | Subseafloor sediment microbial communities from Guaymas Basin, Gulf of California, Mexico - Guay6, Core 4569-2, 0-3 cm | ecosystem: Environmental > Aquatic > Marine > Hydrothermal vents >...
GTATAAATAAGACACAAATACATAAATAGGTGAAAAAAAATGAAACCAGCAGATTACATAGACTTCAAAGATATGAGAAAGAACTTCAAGAAGAAGAAATTACTCCAACCAATGGGTCCAGAAGAATTCATAGACAGATTAGAAACATATTTTGATAAGTATGATAAGTTTAACTTATACTCCCTATCATTACATTTTGGTATGAGTAAGGTAAGATTTACAAACCACTACTTAAAATCAACAGATAAAATATTGTCAACATTAGCAAGCCAAGCTGTCAACGCAATCAGTTCTCATGCTCTTGATAATTGTGATGACTATAAGCAAAGTCTAAGATATATTATGGCTAATCAAAACACTGGAAAAGATTTTATTGAGTTGAGTGATGAAGTTAAAAATGATAACAGTTCTATCATCATACTCCCAGCAAAATCTTAATACCTCCTAAGACTTAATATTAATTAATATCTATAAATAAAATTAAAAGGAAATAAGATGAACTTCGAGAAAGTAGCAGAAAATGTTATACCAATGTTGATAATGGCTCTCATTACTGCTGCTTTTGTATTGTATACAGATGTTGGATTATTGAAAGACAATCAAACCAATCATCACAAAGATTACAAAGAGGATAAAGAGAAGATAGTTAAACATATTCTAACAAATCATGATAACATTCTAATAATGCAACAAGAACTTAAATATAAGAATAAATAAAAGTTAGATAGCCTCTCAAATCTCTTTTATTTCAACTCCCTTAGACATATTTTTTTAAGAGAGGCTATCGCTTATTGTTTGTGACCCATAAACAAAGAAACAACAATAACAACAATAGGAATAAGAGTCATCTCAACATTCCCAACCGCTAACGAACCTAACATTACCATCATACAAATTGCTGTAATACTAAAAAATGTGCTTTCTCTCATAATATAATCCTTTTCTTTATAACAGTATACTGTATAAATACTTATAAACAACTTAAGGAAATTAAATGAATTGTCAAGCACAAATGGACAGATTACAAGGATTACTATCTAAAGAAGAGATGGATATAATCAGAACGGATATAGACTCTGGAATTATCCCAACAGATGCTATCAACCAATCAAAACTAAGAACAAAAACAATGATGGATAATCATCCAGCCTCTATGAAAACTATCAATGATATTCAGAAAGATATTAACAACTCAAAGAAGAAACCAGTAGATAGTATTGAACATAGAATGGTTGCTGAAGCTGGTAAAGGTAACACAATTCTAAATGTGGAATCAACAAAGAAAGCATTTAGAGACTCTGTTCTCTATAAACATTATGACACATTAAATAACCTTAGAAACAAACTATGGGGGAACAAGTACTCAAAAAACATACTACCAAGAATGGTTAAGGCAATCTTTGGAGATACAACTGATGTGGAAGCTAATCAAATGCTTAAAGAATTCAACAAAATCAATGATGATATGCATGACATTTACACCAAAACTGGTGGAACAAAACCAAAGCAAAGAATAGGATTACAGAACGATGTAGATAGAATATTAGTTGACACAGAACAAGACTTCGTGGACAATGTTATGCCTCTTGTTAAAAGCTCAGAAGATGAGGTTAGAAGCCTATATAATAAAGGGCTTAACGGTGATGATATTGCAGATGATATTTTAGAGTTTTCAGACGCTGAACAATACATTAAATACAATGGAATGTATGGTAACAATCTTTGGAATTCATTTATGAATGGTCTTGAAAAGACAGCAACTGAATCAGCATTCAATAAAGTATTTGGAGCTACTAAAGGTGGATTAGAAAAGTTGATGAAAGACAACAAATTAAACAAAGCCGAACAAGATAGAATCATCTCTTTACAAGATGCTTTACTTGGAAACACAAATAAAGTGATGAAAGGTGGAGAAACTCTTAGTAAGTATGCCAAGGGAGCAAGAAGTATAGCTGCCGCATCTATGTTAGGTTCAGCTACATTATCAGCAGTTGCCGATTTTGCTACTGTATTAGTTACAGCTAATTTTAATGGTATGTCAGCTACAAAAACAATGTTTCAAGGTCTATCAGGATTATTTAAGATGAAACAGAATGAAAGACTTATCACACAGTTAGGATTTGTAGCTGATGATATGGTTGATGGTCTTGTGAATACAAGTAGATACGACCCCAATGCTGCTGGTACAGATATATTATCACTTACAACAGATAAAGTATTAAGAGCATCAGGACTAATGGCTTGGACTAATAGCTTAAAGAATTCTTGGAAACTATCACACTTAGGTCATATGGCAAATGCTACTCAAAAATCAAAAACAATACCAAAGAACATGAAAAAACAGATGGATGCTTATGGTATCACACAGAAAGATTGGACAGAGATGAGAAACCAAGGTGGAGAGTTTTTAGATGTTACAAAGCTTGATGATAATCTTAATTATAAGATGAGACAATACATCAATGAAGAATCACAATATGCTATCTTAGAACCAGGAGCATCTAATCAAGCTTATATGGCTTTAGGGACTCATGCAGGAACTGTGAAAGGTGAAGCTGTTAGAACTGGTACACAATTCAAATCATTTATGGTGGCTGGTGTATTAACACATTTGTCACGGATATACAAACTTGATACAGCTTTAGACCAAGCAGCATATGGAGCGAAGATGGCAATGGCTGGAACAATGATTGGAATGTTAGTAGTTGGATTAAAAGATATTAAGAATGGTAAAGACCCTTCATCAAGAGAATACAATGAAGCAAGTGATTATATGGAAGCCTTTACAGAGTCAGGAATAATTGGACCAATGGGTGAGTTCATCAAACCATCTAAATTTGGAAGCTCTCCATTCGACCAATTAGGTATGGCTGCTTCACCAGTAGTATCTAAATTTATGAGCCTTGCTACTAAATCAACTAAACTTATGACAGCAGATGATACAGAAGAAGCATTAGGAAATCTTATGAGAGATATAGCTTCATTAACACCTGGTCAAAATGTTTCATACTCACAATATATAACAAACCAATTTGGTAGAAATTCGTTATTATTGATTAACCCTGACTATCAAAAACGGTTCAATCAAATAGATAGAGCAAAAGCAGCAAGAGATAGTAAAAATGGTTTAGAAGATATACCATTTTTTGAATAAAAGAGATAAATAAAAGAAATAAACAAAAGGATTATCAATGTATAACACAAACTATCCAGAAATGAACATTGTATATGAAAGAAATAAGTCTTCATATTCATTTGATTTTAAGATATATAACGAATCAGATTTATATGTTTACAACAAGCAATTAGATGGAACATTAAATGAAATAACATATTATGACACATTTATTAATGGTGATTATGGTGGTTCTATCACTCTAAAAGATTTATATGAAGAAGGAAGCACTCTTATTCTTCTAAGACAATTAGAAATAGATAGAGAAATTCAATACACACCAAGTGGTGATTTGAATTACAATATATTAAATATTGACCAAGATTATCAAACATATTTAATAGATGATGCTAAAGTATCAATAGACCAAGCACTTAGATTACCATTTGGAAGTACAGCTTCTAATATATTCCCAGAAGGTGCAAACCAATATATCAAATGGAATGATGAAGGAACTGAATTAGTAGCTTCAACTGAATTAACTCAAGATATTAAAGATGAAATAGATGAATATATTGAAGAGATGACATTACCAACAGGTGAACCAACAAATATTGAATACTTTGTATCAGATGGAAGTGGTTTTGTAACAACTTCAATACATTATAATACTATTCAAGTATATTCAAATGGTGCATTACTTACACCTGGTACAGATTATCTTTATTCAGTGAACCAAATTACATTCACTCCATTCTTACCAGTTGGAAGTAATGTAACAGCTATTGGTTGGGAAGGTGATACTGGAGCTCCTATAATTGAAACATTTAGAGATTTAACAGATACTCCTTCAAGTTACTTAGGAATGAAAGAAAAATTAGTATCAGTATCAGCAGATGAAACTAAACTTGTATTTACAGACCCATCTGATTTAGATTCAGATGCTTATGTATTAAAAAGTGGATTTGCCATAGAAGGTGATGAAATGACGGGACCATTAGTTATTAAGAATCCTGAAATAGATGAAACTGGATTACATGTAATACAAACTCACCATGAATCACCAGCAATAACAATAACTAAACCATCAACAGAAGATTATGTATCATTACATTTCTCAGAAGGTGGAGATATTGTAGGAAATCCTACAACTACTCAATGGTCTATTAGTGCTAATGGAAGAAATAGTTTAGTAGTCGGAACACACGATGTAACAGGAACACACGAATTTAATGCTATATCTATCACTAATGATGGTAAAGTTGATTTGAATAAAGGTGGAACAATTAATAGTTATACTCCTTCAGCACCTAAAGATATTGCTACTGTTGAATATGTTGATACAGTAGTTACTGGTGGTACTTCTACATCTTATCTGAAGAAAACAGGTTATGACCATAGTACTGAGGAAGGTAGAGCTAATCATATGTCTGGTCCTTTAGTTATCCTTAATCAAGGTGGAACACCAGAAGACCCTCAAGTTGGGTTAAGAATCAAACAATACAATGATTTAGCAGATGCTATTGCCATTCATTCAGAAGATGATAGTGAATATAGTTCACTTGGATTTTATGATGAAGATGGAACAGGTGCATTCACTAAGACTTGGGGTATCGCAACTCAATCAAATGACCAAATGTTAATCGGTCCTTATGATGATACAGGTACAGCTTACACAGGTGCTATTCACATTAATAAACAAGGTACAGTAACAGCAAATGGATTATTATCAACTCAAGTTGGTAATGGTAAAATGGAATCAGGATATTCTCCTACAACAGATTTATCAGTAGCTACTAAAGAGTATGTTGATGATAACTTCTCAAGAAAAGAAAGAGTACTTGTGTGGGAAAAAACACCAACAACTGGAGATATAGCATTATCATCTTTACCTATTAATCCTGATACTAATAATAGAACAGGTGAATACTTTGTTGTATTTTCAGATTCACCAACATTAGTTACAGACCCTAATGGTAAACCAAATGTATCAGTTCTTTATATTTTTAATGAAGCACAACATTCATCAGGTTCAACAACAGGTTATACACCAGGTTCAGGAACACAGTTAGCATTTGCTATTTCAAGCGCTGGAAATATCCAAGCATGGAAATATGAATCTCAAGGTTCAGATGTTAGATGGTACATTCAAAGAATTTATAGACTACAAAATGTAGGTTCAACAGGACTAGCACAAGTAGGTTCATTCGGACAAGGAGGAATATTATAATGAGTAATACAAGAATTAATGCTGATTATCCTATAAGTGACAAACCACTTGTAGATACGATAGAAGATAAATATGCTAAGATAGGTGGAGCCGGTGGAAATCTACCAATGTTTGATGCAGTTAGTGGAGAACTAATTGATAGTGGTTATCATTCTTCTCAGATTGGAACAGGTGGTGGTGGAACAGATGACCATAGTCTTTTAACTAACAGAGACATTCCAGACCAACATACAACAAGTTCTATTACAGGTCTTGATAATACCCTTATTAATAAGGTGAATACGAGTGATTTAATTGATATTTCAACTGGTGTATCAGATAGTGGTAAACCAATCAAATTAGATGCTAATGGTAAAATTAGTGCTAGTATGGTTGATATATCAGGCTTACAAATTCAAGGTGATTTTACTCCAGAGATTGCTCAAGAATATCCATCAGGTTATGCACTTAATTGGGCTTGGTATATTAAAGGTGGAGATTACACTTGGACTACTGGTGATTTAATTGGATTAACATATTCAACAAATGACACATTGATTTATACTTCAAATGGATGGGTAGTTAATGTAGCTGTTGATAGTACTAATTATTATGATAAGGGTGAGATAGATACAGCTCTTGCATTAAAGTTAGATACAACAGGTAAAGCTGCTGATTCTGATTTATTAGATGGTAACGATTCACTTTATTATGCTACTCAAACAGATATGGAAGCAACAGAAGCACAAACTCTTATAAATACTAATGAATTAACTAACAAAGCAAATATCAATGGTGATATGACTCAAATATTTAGAGTAGCAACACCAATTGATAGTAACGATGCAGTAACTAAAGCCTATGCAGATAGTTTAGATACAGGTGGAACAACAAGCGCTGATTTGAATGTAGATGGTGGTAGAGCCGATACTATATTCGGAGCAGGTGATATAATATTAGATGCAGAAGGAGCATAATTATGAGCGTAAAAATACAGTTCAGAAGAGATACACTTACTAATTGGACAACACAAGACCCAGTAATTTCAGCAGGTGAAATGGCTTTGAATACTGATGATAACACATTCAAATTAGGTAATGGTTCAACACAATGGACATTATTACCAACAGTTTCAGGACCAGCAGGTAATGCTATTGATAGAATTGAATTAAGTTCAAGTTCAGGATTAGTAGATACATATACAATTTATTACACAGATTTAACAAGTACGTTTTTTACTGTTACAAATGGTGTGTCAGGTGATGTAGAAGCACCAACAATCACAGGTTTCTCTATGAATGTAGCTTCTTATCAAGCTCTTGATACAGGATTAATGACACAAGATGAAACTATAACTTTTTCTAATATACCAGCAACAGGAACTATTGTATTTTTAGTTGATTTACAGACTGGAGGATTTACTCCAACTTGGACTGCAGCAGGATATACTTTTAGTTGGGATGGTGATAGTGTTACTGAGCCTACTTATGGAACTAGAGACTTAATTGTTTTTACTAGAACTGAAGGTACAACTGTACTTAAAGCTGTTCAAAGCTGGACGGTGGCTTAATATGTCTCAGACATTAAAAGCTCTTGCAGGAGTAAGAAAAGGTGGTGGAGGTGACTCTGCTACTGGTGTATCATTTGATGGTGTATCTGATTATATGAGTAGAAGTAGTGACTTAGTAGGTAATACAGATAGTAAGACTTTTACTTTTAGTTGTTGGGTTTATGAACCTACAGCAGGAGCAAGATTATTTATGTCATCTACAGTAGGTGGCGAACAAGGCTTTCAAGTTAAAATGGGTAGTACTGGTGTAATCATTACTGCCCACAATACTTCAGGAGATTCTATACTAAGTGCAACACCTACTGTTTCACAGCCTCTTAATACATGGTATTTATTATCAATAAGTATAGATTTATCAGATACAAATAAAAGGCATATATTTGTAGGTGATACTGATGTTACTTCTTTAACTACATGGACTACTTATGTTGATGATGTTATAGATTTCACGCAAGAAACGAAAAGTATTTCAGCGTGGGAAGCATCTGCACAATCTAAGAATAGACTATCTAACCTATTCCTAGATTACACATACAGAGACCTTTCAATAGAAGCTAACAGAAGATTATTCATAACAGCAGATGGTAAGCCAGCAGAAGGGTTAGAGAGTGTTGATAAGTATGTAAATAATACATATGATGCATCATCATTGGGTACAGTATATGGATTTACAGTAAGTAAAGACGGTAGTAAATTATACATGGCAGATGATACAAGTAATGCTGTATATCAGTATAGTTTAGCAATACCGTTCCAAGTATACACAGCTACATCAGATGGAATCAGCTTTGATGTCTCGGCTAAAGAAACTGGAATAAGAGCTATAGATATAATGGATGATGGTAAAACATTCTATATATATGGTACTGGAAGCGATAGTGTTCACCAATACGAAATGGGTACTATATTAGATGTATCAACTTCTGTGTTTGTAGGAACTATAAATGTTTCAGCACAAGGTGATGGATATGGAGATATGAAAGTAAAGAACAATGGTACGAAAATGTATCACTCAGGAAGTGGTACTAAAATATGGCAATACACAATGAGTGTGGCTTATGACATAACAACAGCTACATATGATGGCACCTCTTTATCTATGACTGATAATGCACAAGGTTTTGATATATCTCTTGATGGCACACAGTTAATATATGAGACTAATGCTAATAGTACAGTAGATAGTTTCACACTCAATACACCATTTGATGTTACTTCAGCAGTATATAACAATTCTTTCTCTTGTTTAGGTCAGGTAGTAGATATATCAAGATGTGTACTGAGTGCAGACAACTTGTTGATAAACAATGGAACAGAGATATTTACATATAATCTTGTAGATGCCTATGACATATCAACAGCAACTTATGGAGCTAAGGAAGGCAACCCTCAACAACCAATACTATACTTACCTATGGTGGATAAAGCTACTGCTCATATCAATAGAGGTACTGGTGGTGATATGGTACAGAATGGCTTACTAGAGACTGCTGATAGAGGTGCTGGACAAGATAATGCAGTTTGCTCTGAATTTGATGGTAGTGATGATGGACTCTCAACAAATGCAACTAATCTCGGAATCACTAATGGTAAAGTAGCTACCATATCTACTTATCTAAAACAAGGTACAGTGTCAGATATTGCTGGTGCTTTTTATATGAAGAATGTTAATACAAATATATTCTCTTTATATAAAGAAGATAAATCTAGTTTAACATTTTATTGTAATGCAGCTGGTAATATCACAATCGCTAGATTTGAAACAAGTGATTATATACCTAATGAAAAAGGATTATATATACAAGCTTCTATTGACTTAACTGATGTCAATAAAAGACACTTTATAATAAATGGTGCAGAAGCTAATGGTACTTGGACTACTTACATTAATGATACGATAGATTTTATAAATGCTAGTGAGGTAACTATTGGGAATCAGAGAGGATATGATGAGGATATTACTACTGGTGAACTATACTTCGACACTAACTACATAGACCTAGCAACAGATAATCCATTTTGGGATAGTGATACTAACAAACCTATACCAGTAAGAAAAGCTATGAGTAACTTAGGTAGTAACCCTCTTATATGTAGTCCTATATCTGCTGATAATCCTACTGCTAACTATGGTAGTGGTGGACAATGGACATTGAATGGTGGTGGTTTATTGGGTGCTAGAGGTGCTAGTGAATTTATTAGTAGGAGTGCTTTATTTAGTAGTAATCCTGATAGCTCGTTTTCTAATGCTAACATAGGTGCAGGACAAGAAACTAAAGCAACTATGGTTTTAGCATATAAGCCTGATGTTACAAACAGTTCAGTTATAGTAAATTGTTCTGATGATGGTACATCTTTGTTGAGTACTGGGTTTTACATTGAGGACAATCAAGGTGGCTTAGAGATTGCCATGTATAATGCAACTAGGGATTACAAGTTAAATTATCCTAAAGTTACATACACGGTAGGGTCTTATAACTTAGTTTTCTTTTCATTTGATTATACAGCTCATACAGAATATTTCTCATTAAATGGAGCTGTTCAAACACCGACTAACTTTATACAAGGCTCAATAGTTGATATGGGTGGTCCAACTTCAGTAGGTGGGAACTTAGATAATTCAATATCAAAAGATGGCTCGATAGCATACTTGTACTTAGTGAATGACTACATAGACTTCTCACAAGAAGCTAATAGAAACTTGTTTGTAAACCAACTTGGTTATCCTAGAGACTTAACACCTCTAATAGATGAAGGTACAATACCAACACCATTAATCTATATGAAGTTTGATGATACTGATAACCTAGGTAAGAATGAATATGGTACTGATTTTACAGTCAACGGAACAGTAACTGCTGGTGCAGATTTCAAACTATAAATAACATAAAGGAATTAAAATGGATAATAGAAAATATTGTGAGGTAGTGAATAACACTATCTTGAAATACAATGTAACGAGAAAACAATTTGATGTTGGTGTGAATTCACCTGAAACAGCATGTAGTGACAAAGGTTACTATTTAGTAGTAGGTGCTTCAATGCCTTACAACCCTGAGTTATATACTCAAACAAGTACATATGTAATCAATGAGCCTAATAAGCAAGTTGATAAGGTATATACTAATGTAGCTATCTCTGATGAAACACTTAGAAGTAACTATGAAACAAGTATGAATACAACAATGATTACATCTCAAGTAGATGCTTTAGGTGACCCAGCAGTACATAGATATACTCAAGGTATGACTAGATACACAAGCTTAGTAGGCAAGATAGTTGGTGGTGGAACTCCTACAACAGAAGAATTAGCTTATATGGATGGTGCAGAAGTTGGTTTACAATATCAAGAAGTAAATGCTTTATCTTTTGCTGGAGCAGTAGCTTCAATAGCATCACTTAGTGGTCAAGCAATATTGGATTATCCAATGCCTAACTTTACTATGAATCCTGCAACACATTCAGGATACCAACCTTATTTAGATTATCTTAATAATGGTTATGTATAAGGAGTAATTTATGGCTTTAGAACAAATAAAAACAGACGGCTCTGAAAATGGGCAATCTGCATCAGTAAAGATTAACACTTCTTTTACTCAGGTTGATACAAATACAACTCAATTAACAACGAATACAGGTGATATTACAGATATTAAACTTAAATCAGACTTAATTACTGTAACAGCTCCTGCTAATCTTGATACAATGACAACAGATACAGCAGCTTCAAAGGTTGTTACGGATTTAATTACTGTAACTTCTCCTGCTAATCTTGATACAATGACAACAGATATTGCTTCTGTAACAGGACCAAGAGATTCAACACTTTATAATGATATGACTGGTAATGAACCTGCTCATATTGATGGACAAGTGTATTATGCTGGTGGTGGTTTCAATGTTCAAGGTGAATATGATGGAGTTACATTACAAGTTGGACAAGAACAATATATTAAAGTTTCTAATACAACAGGTACAGATATTCCAAATGGAGCAGTAGTTACATATATTGGTTTATCTGCTGGATTACCATCAGTAGGATTAGCAATAGCTTCTAATTTTCAATCATCAAGAGTTATGGGTGTTTGTACTATGGTTATTCCTAATGGTGGAGATGGTTTGATAACAACATTCGGTTCATTA
>Ga0164315_10004319_pt1 | contig 11036 bp, 6 predicted proteins | sample GuaBasSedimGuay6_FD_113737 | JGI IMG/M metagenome (GOLD analysis project Ga0164315, IMG submission 113737) | Subseafloor sediment microbial communities from Guaymas Basin, Gulf of California, Mexico - Guay6, Core 4569-2, 0-3 cm | ecosystem: Environmental > Aquatic > Marine > Hydrothermal vents >...
AGTAGCCATCCCTATCAATATTCGCCATCCAAACATTAGTCGGTTCTTGTTCACCACTACGGGGGATGTGTTCTTCAAAACCGCCTATGAATTGTAGTGCTTGTTCTATAGCGTGTTTATCGTAGTCAATTTCACGAGTAGGCACGCCTGACTCATGCCATGTCAACGTAAACACCGTACCATCATCAAATGCAATCAATTTCACGCTTTGTCCGGGAGCAAGTTGAAGGGATTCTTCCCCCTTTAAGGGGTGCCCTTTTTCAAATAAGCCAGACGGTGTGGAGTCCACCACAATTAGCCAGGAGGCATTTTCATTGGCAGCCAGAGCGTTTTGGAAACCGCCGCCTAAAACCAACAATATCAATAATGTTTGTCGTATTCGCATCAGTTTTCCTCTCTCGTTAAAAAAAACACCCTAAATTGTAGCATGACTTATGTTATAAATCCGAGTCAAGTTCAAAAAAGCGGATTTTTTCAAAAGCCAATGCCCCATCATTTTGTGGGCCCAAGCCAACTGCCAATAATACGGGTGGGCATATTTAACTATTGACAAAGGGAGGCGCATTCCTTTGTTGAAAAGACAATAACTACAAATATTGCATTTTAGAAAGGATTTATAAGAAGGGAATGTACTAATGCAAGCCTAGTAAGTACTGAATCAGGTATTATCAAGTATTTTGACAAACGTTTTATTGTTGCCCACCAACGGGTTTTTGGTTGCCGGCCCCAAAACACCGTTGGGTTTGGTGATTCTCTAAAAACACCTTAAAATTCTTAGCGAAGGTACTTACAATTACTGATGTTACGCACATTGCTTCGACTAATCACAGTTTGTGCAATAAAGCGGAAAGTTCCATACCATGATGATGTTTGGTGAAAGGGCAACCATAAGGGATTGCCCCTACAAGATTCGGATCAAAGGGGCAATCCTTTATGGTTGCCCCTGTTGACTTTTGAAAGAAGCGTTGTGCGTAACATGAGTTACAATTAAAAAAACGAGTATACTATGAGCCTCTTGCAAAATTCTTAAATATTCCCTAGGTTTCCTTAAGGCTATTCACGTTTTCAGGCCTGAAAACCCCTTTGGGATTGATATTTTTAACAAGTTCTCCAGGTTTTCTTAAGGCTACTTAATAAAACCTGGTTTCACCCCTACGGGGTTGAATTTCAATAGCCCCAGGTGCCAACCTGGGGTTTTGCTCAACGATTCAATTCATGACGATAGGATTTAATAGTTCTAAAACGCCCCCACTAGAGTCAACAATGAAACATCCATTACCATGGGCCGTCAAAACTGACGTGCCAGAAGAAGTTTATACTGATAGTCAAGCGTTTATCGAACGTTTTGTAACGGATGCCTATGAAGCAATGGCTCGCCGAACCATGTCAATCGTGTTATTAGGGCAACGACGTATGGGCAAAACGGAGATTTTCAAGCGTGTCGTGAACCGTTTGTTTTTTGAACAGGATCATCAGGACCCAAAGGCGGTTGTACCCGTCTATTATTCTTTTCCAGAAGAAAAGCTAGATAAGTGGGATTTTTCGGTTAGATACGTCGAAAACTTTGTGCGTTGGTCCGTTGCTTTTCGGCTCCGTAATCCCGCTATAATTTCAAGAGCCACTGTCACGCTTCAAGACTTACCGAAATTTGTTAGAGCCAACCTAGAAGTCTCCGAAGGATTTGACCGTGCTTTAAACCTGTTGCAGTGGCTTCAACAAAAGGATGTGACTCTTCCTGAACAGGCGGCCATCTGTCTGCCAAGAGAAATTTCCGACTGGGATGACACAACCATCGCCATGTTTCTGGACGAATTTCAAAATACCCATTTACCACAGTACGATTTCCGAATCGTCGGCTTTATGCAGGAAGCCGTCGAATCCAACACGTGTCCACATTTTGTGACCGGCTCCGCGATAGGGATTTTAACCGACATACTGGGTCGAGGGGCCTTGTATGGGCGATTTATGAGTGAACCTATCGAAGCATTAACCGATTACTATGGCGAAGAACTGGCCTTACGCTCGGCCCGATATTATGGAGCCATCGTGGCCGTCGATATGGCCCCCATTGTTTCAGAACGCTGTGGTGGTAATCCGTTTTATATTTCGGCCGTGGTTCGGCAAGCGGCCAGACAAAAAAAAGCGTTGAACAGTGAAGAAAGCCTGAATGAAATATTGGCCGTTGATCTGTCATCTGGGTTTATTTGGGAAGAATTGAACGAGCAAGTGACGCGCTGGCTCAATCGAATCAATGATCAAAGTATTACTAAATGGATTTTGTATCTCGCTGCCCTAGAAGAAGATAAGTGGATTGATTTGTCCAGAATCCAGCAACAACTCAAGGAACGAGAAGGCCATCAGGTGGAATTGGAAACCATCAAAAATGTGCTGATCAAACTCTCTCATGGTGATTTAATTGAATACAGCCAACTCGGCAACTGGTTTCGCAAAATCAAAGACCCGATTTTGAATGAGTTTCTGAAGGTGTGGGGCCGAATTAAGGTGAAGGGTGACGCGGCCGAGACCGTTCAACATGAAACTGTCAAAAAAGCCGGTACGTTGCAACGCCAATTTGCCGAATATAAAGGCTATTTAGCCGAAGTTTATATGATTCAGATGTTATGGAATACTCAGGGCCAAATCTTGCCCGGCAAGTATTTTCATCATCATCAACAGGTTGCTATCCCTGACCGTTTTTTTTACATTGATCACCGCAAGCGGCAAAGTGCGGGCAAAGGGATTGAAATTGATATCTACGCAGCAGCAGGTAGCGAGGTGTGGATTGCGGAAAGTAAGTGGTGGGAAGAGAAAAAGGTGGGTATCAAAACCGTCCGGACTCTGCAAGCACAAATTGAACGTGTCAGAGAGCGAGAAGGGCCTGATTTAAAAATGCTTCAAGCATGGTTATTTGCTTACGATGGCGTGACAGAAGAAGCCAAAATCTTGATGCGTCAACATCAGATATTGTGGTCAAATCGAGCCGACTTGGATGCGTTGTTGACGCTTGCTAATCTTAGAACGTTGCCAAAGTTGTCGTAACTGGCTAACTACAAGGATTGTTTATAAGAAAGGATTAACTTTTCCCAGAAAAATTCGCGAAGTACATTTATCTTTGTACAGGACAAAAACGTGTTCAAGTCGTGATGCTATCGCTTTTTTGGCGATAGTATCACTCAAAAAAACTAGAAAATAAGGGCTTTATGAATTTAACGATTGGTTTTTATTGGCTAAAATATTTAATTTGCAGACAAGTCTATTTTTGACGTTAAGTTTTGTACACAACCCAAATGAAGACTGTCAATTCCAAAGCCGAGTTCGACGTTCAAAAGCGATAGCATCACTGAACACTTATAAAATAAATTAGTTATAATTTTTGTCCTGTACATAAGTACATTTATATAATTTAATTCATTGATAATTATATTAAATAATCAATAACCATTAACCATTGCTATATATGCTCCATTCTGCTGATTCTAACGTTTTCTGTTGATAAAAAATCAAATCAAATAGAAGGGTCAACAAAGTCTTTGCCCACCCCCTACAATTAACTCAACGATTCAATTCTCAACACAATCCAATCCATTGAAACCCAAAATTCGTTGTACTATAGATGTACAAACTTAGTGTGAGTTGTGATGATAGGAGTTAGTTTTGTTCACAGCCCACTTTTTGCTGACCAAAAAAAACCTCCAAGGTTTTGAAAACCTTGGAGGTTTCTTGAAAATGAGTACGGTGGGTTTCGCTATCGCTCTACCCACCCTACGTTACTCAGCACCGAAGGTGCGAATTACTATAGCCTGGGGCAACGCCCCAGGTGCTGAAAGGGCCCTAAGTTCCTAGGGCGCTGCCCTAGGCTTTAATAAAGCGCCCTTTCAGGGCGGAGTTTTGATCCCCATAGCTGATAACCTTGAGGGCGTAAGTGTAACCCATCATTGGTAAGTGTTGATTTCAGCCTACCGTAACCGTAACCGTAACCGTAAGGCTGAGCAAAAAAAGGATGCAAATCAAGATACTGCACGCCATTTTTTTGAGCAGCCATTTTTTCCAGACCGTTATTCAGATTACGAATCCGCTTGTTCAACTCAGCAACTGGAACTATAGATCTGACGTTCCTAACAGGCAAAATTGACTGAATAACGATCAGACTCTTGGGGTAGTTCTGCTTTAGCTGGTTAACAATCGTTATGATATTTTTCTTGACCATGGTGGGCATCACGTTCCTGATTAAATCATTGATGCCTATCATAACAAATATTTCTTGGGGTTGTGAGATAGCTGGAAAGAATGGTATTCGCTTCATCAAATCATCAGTGGTGTTTCCGGGTATTCCATGATTAACCCAAGTTCGAGTGCGGGGCAAAAAAGACTTGTAGGCTCTAAATCCGTCAGTAATGGAATTGCCTGCAAGGATAGCCACCTTTTCCTTCCCTGTTGAGGTTGAAGTCGCAACAGGATCAACAACCTGCTTCTCATTAAAAGTCGCATCTTTCTTAAAAAGTTCACTACCATCATTTCGGTGAATATACAGTGCAAAACTTGAATGCCGTATATAATAACCAGGATAGTTTACCGATTCAAAAGAGACACCACCATTACCATACAAGCCTTCGACGGGTTTAAAGGTCGCATCCAGCTTAAACAGATAGCTTCCATCATAGGGCTGTAACTTGATTTGGAAATTTTGATGCCTCAAAAAATGAGTCGGGTAATTAACCGATTGGAAAGAAATGTAATTCGGATTTGTATATCCCAGAACCTTTACGAAACTCGCATCTTTCCTATCTAATTCAGATACGATCGGGCCGATAAAGCCTAAAAAACCTTTATGCCGAATATAATGACTTGGATACTTAACAGACTGTAAGTAGACAACAGGACAGCCCGTTTGTTCTTTGAACTGCGAGGATGAGATGATGTGGTTGCCATGGTTGTCTTCTATGAGCTGTCCTGGGTAAACCTTTTTCCTTAAAACAGATAAAGCTTCTTTGATTTGCTTCTTCGATGGTGAATGGCTGGTGATAATTTTGCAAACATTCAAATGTGGGTTGTCTTTCTCACAAGATTGATCTGTTGATCGAAACAAAGTTCTTTTAACCAAATCATCCAGAGCGCTTTCATCCATTTTGAGGTTTTTCATTTTCAGAAAAGCGAAGTATTGATTCAAAGCTAAGTATTCATAAAAAGATGGCTTAAGCTTTTTGTACTCAGCCCGCCTGTATTGGTTAAATACGGGTATTCCTTTGATGGTTTTACCGCACAACAATTTATTTTTTAGCGCACAATTTTTTACCACCTCTTTTATACACTCAATTTCAGCATCTACAGTTCCAAAGACAATCCCAAACAGCAACACAATCTCCAACATTGTTTTGTTGTAATCCTTATTGGTTTGGATATTCAAATAGATGCCGTTAGAGGTGTACGTCTTGCGGGGGAATCTCTTCAGCACCGACGAATTTTCAAACGTGTCACTAAGAAACTGAAAGTTAGTGGGTTTCAAGTGATGCTCGTAAATGTCGAGGTCAGAAAAGCCCTTTCCATATTTATTTTTGAGAAAGTCCATAAGAGCCTCTGCGCTTGCCTCGATTTTCAGCTTGATTTCATAGCCATCATGCCGTTCTTTGATACTGACTCTGGGGACATTGTTATAGCCGACTAGCTGAAATCTGTCGGGCACAATATGAACTTCCTCAGCGTAGGAAGTGGCAAACAACATCAAGCCACACAGGCTAACAATCGCAACTACAATTTTTGGCATATTTTCTCCTCTTCTCCTTGGTATATAAACCATATTATCACGGTTATTCAATTTCAAAACTTATCCACTATTCTTCAATACCCATAACTAAAAATAAACCACCAAAAATTTCGGTCCGATTTTTGATGCTATCTGAAAACGGCATATTGCTAATAATTTGTTCCTGTTTTGGTGTAAAGCCTTTTGCTAATGCATAGTATTTGGTAAACCCATCTCGATTTACTGTGATACTTTCGGGTTTATTGTTATCCTTTACCTCTTCTTTTTCTGAAAAAACGTCTTGCGGTTGTTGAGGTTGTTGTTCTTCTGTTTTTTTGCAGGATAACAGCCCAATAGATAAGAGAAAAATGACTGCCAATCTATGAAGATACATAATTCATTCCTTTCTTTAGAAGACAATACTGCCAAACTTGGCACAATACTTTGCTGAACAACAACTGGTAGTCCTGAAATGTGGGTGATATTTGTGGGTGAAGTTTCACCTGGGGTGTTAAATTTGAATCAATTTTGCGGTTTATTTTTCACCCTATTCTTGTTCCGCCGCTCCCAATCAGCAATCAGATTTTTTCTTCAAAATCGGATTTATTTTTTAGAAATCCGATTTTTTCTTCAAAATCGGATTTCAAATATCAAGTTACGGTGAGATTTACAATGGAATAAAACTAGGGTGAAAAATAATCCGTAAAACCACGTCATATTTAACACCCCAGGTTTCACCTGGGGCTATTCACATTTTCAGGCTAAAGTTTAGCGAAGCGAAACTTTAGCCTGAAAAACCCTTTCAGGGTGGTTTTGTTTGGATTTTTTCTGAACAATAACTTTGGTGTTTGTCAAGTCACCACCAGATGTCGAAGACATGGAAAGGGCAGCCAACCCCGAAGGGGTTTTGCCTGAAAATGTGAATAGTTTTTGGTGAAATTAGGGGATTAAAAAATATCACCCACATTTCAGGACTACCCAACAACTTAGTAAGAAAAAGGCTTCATTTGGCACTATTGCTTTTTAATGCCTTCTTTTGGGGAGTAATATCTTATAGTTATTTTTCCCAGTATTAAAGATAACCCAATTTAACTTGCGAAAGACATTACTGGGGCATATTTGTTTTGTCATAAAATACGGTTTGCAAATAGTGACAATTCTATCAATAGATAGAAGTACACCTATAATGTCTTCGTTCCAATTCCTGTCATTCAAACTCTGTTGGATAACAGGATAAGATTGTTTCATGTCACCGAGTAAACTTTCTACGAAAATAAAACCTACCAGTGAATTGAAAGACTCTAAATTGGCAAAACTCAATTTGCTAACGATAGACTTCGTTTTTGAAATCGCGCTGTCTATGGGAATATCCCAATTCAAAGGAACCGCATTTATTGCTAATTCCTCTTTCCATGCGGTTAATGCTTTTTGTAATTGGGTATCTTTGGAATCTATCTGGGTTAAGTATTTCACGCGGAATTTTCGATACATGGGTTCGACTAACAAAGACAAAGTCCCATATTGTTTAGGTTCCACCCAAACTGTATCCGTTTCAGAAAAACCGAGCAGATCGAAATATCTACTGACAAATTCTGAACCCATTGTAGGTGCTTGTTTAGCGTAACAAGCTTTAAAGTCCGTTTGTTGCAAATTGTTTCTATAGGCATAAAACCTTTTAGAAAAGGATTCTCCTTGCCTATAAAAACTCTCTAATATTGAAATATCGCCTTTATACAAATTTTCCTTTATAACCGTCAATAGCCTGACATGCTGAACATCCGACAAACCAAGCAGGAATTCGTAAAAACAGTTTTTGAAAGAAGCTTTTACGTTTTTCACAGGCCCGGGAACCTGAAGTTCAATATTAAAACCCAATGGGTAATTAATATGCACTCCTTGAGAAAAAGAGTCAACACGAATATTAGCAATGTGATTTGAAGCGTATAAATTGGCCAATTCAATCGCAAAGTTTTTGGTAGTCGTCAAATTATAGCTTCTTTCTAATTTAAGAGGAATAAACAGGGTAGACGATTCCTCTTGCCAAAGTTTACTTTGCCAATCTAAAACTAGCTGTTGAGTTTCAAATTCAGCAGAACTCAAATTAGCGTAACAAACCAGAATCAAAAACACGATTTTTTTCATGGTATATATATAAAGTAGCAACAACATTTGGGTATGCTGTATTAATCACAACATACCCCTTTTACTCAAAAAGTGATCAAGAAATCGTTGAGAGAGCAGCCTTAAAAATCTAACTTATCCATTCTATCAAAAATTCCACCACCATTGCCATCTGTTGTCCCTTTTTGCTTTGCTTTAGCAACAACTTCTGCTAGAGGTTTAGCTTGCTCAAGTTGCTCAGCATTTTTACATGCTTTGAACGCCTCGGTATCTTTGTCATAATAAACACAGACGTTGACATCTAAATCAAGGTTTATCATCTCATTGGCTTCGTAATTGATTTCGTAGTCAAAATCAACTTCGCTCAAAGCTTCCAACTTTTGGCTCGTAGTGTGCCAATAGAATCTAGGAGTCCAACTAATTCTCCGAGTTCTAAATAGTCCAAAGAAAGAAACATCTCTTACTTCAAGCGTTCCACCTCTGTTGCGTTGTTCTTCCACTCTATGAGCCTTTACTGTGGCTTTATGTTCTTCTTTCAATTTTTTCAACATCTCTTCATCCGCTTTGATGCGGTTAAAGTACTTGCCAATAAGTCGTTCCTGTATCTTGAAGAGATTCTGTTGTAAAGCCAAGCTGACACCTGCTCCTGTACCACCTTCTACATCAATAAGACAAGGTTTATCTTTTCCAAAAGCGGCCTTTTCGGTAGTCGTTAAATCTTCAAATAAATCGTCGTTATAGATTACCGCGCCGTCTTTAACATCTGATCTCAGTTTGGCTTCTGCCCAATTCTTAAAATGGCAAGTGACACTAGCTTTGAAAGGTGGGACTTTCATTGTGATTTGCGTCGTAGGATATATGGGTAAAATGATAGCATCTCCCAACTTCGCAGTTTTAATCTTTTTAAAGGCCTTTGCACCGCCCAAGCTCAGATCTGCACTCAGCGCACTTCCCCTAAAAGAGCCGCCTCCTTCAAGGTTTCTATAAACAGGGACACCCTGTACGTCTGCATCCTTTGCCAATTCGGCGAGTGATTTCCATTCAATTACCTTCACAGGAAGGAAACTAAACTTAATTTCTCCCAGCCTGAAATGAATTCGCATTTTTTGATACAGAGTTAATGCTTCTCGCTCTTCCTTTGGCAATATGGCACGGACATTAATGACAAAGTTCCCAGTATTTCCTTTTTCTACCTCGTTCATAAGCTTTGCAGTTGTCTCCAACCTTCCCCTTTTATCCTTAGAATTCAGCAATTTATCTACCGATAAGTTTGTTATACCCACACTACCAAGATACAAAGCAATTTTTTGGAGGTAAATCTGCTTTGCATAGTCGCTAATTTTCAGCCGCTTATTATCCGTTTTGTCTATCGTGGCCAGTTTTTTCTCCACGTCTTCATACAAGCCTTTATAAAGATCACGTTCTCCCTTGGTTAGCTGAATCTCATCAAGGTGCTCAATAGAATAAGCTACTTTCATGAGGCGGTTTGCAAGTTGTGAGAGCGTTTCTACTTGCTCCAAAGACGCACCCAAATATTTTGCCCATGCTTCATAAAGTTTTACCGCATTCTCTATGCGGTCTTGATTAATTACTAAAGAGGCTGCATGTTGGCTAGGTGTTGCCACAAATACAGGGATAACAAAGTATAAGTTTGTACTTTGATGATCACGATGAAAATTCAACCCTTGTAGTGTTTCATGTGCTTTTTCAAGCACTTTTTGGTCAACACCTAAGGTCCTAGCTAGACTTGGTTCAAGCATTTTGCCCAAATTAGGCAAACTGGTAGTCTCGTATAGAAGTACCGCCCAAGAAATGCTGGGAAAGATTATAAATAAAGCTCCCACTATAAGTAGGAAAACGTTTTTCATCAATAACTACCTCCCATGGCTTTGATTTAGTGCAGCGAAACCCATCATTCTCAAACTTTTAGGGTGGATTTCGCACCACGATATCTAAAAGAGCATTTTTACAAATGCCAATCACTCGCTCTACTTCGCCAGAATTGTTAGACTATAGCTTAATTAAATATGAACCATAGCCCACCACCTACGCTTGCTATCACTCAGATGTAAAGCTTTGAGTAAATGAACCACCAAAAAGCCTTAACTGAAATGCTCTGCTTAAAAAAGCGCTTGGAGTTTCACCCACAGTAAAACTATGTTCACCCCCCCCACGCATGACTTTTATCTGATTCAGCATGAAAGTAAATAAATAAATTGTCTGTATCAACTACATAGGCTTTCTCGCCTAGTGACAATTTCCAATAGCCGCCGGTTCGCCAAGAACCATTAAGCATGTAGTGTACTGCGATCCAAATGGGCCTATGGCAGTTATTACGGATATTAACCTTAATCTCCCAATTGTCTTTCTCCCATATCCAAGCTGCCTGTGCCGAATGTGCTAACACAAAAGCGAGTACGACAAAAACACCGCTAAATAGAAATTTGCGAAACGGCTTCATACTCATCTCCTTCAATCAATTTTTGATGCACTGTTATCAATTGAATTGCGTAGGATAGATATTAGCCTATACTAAATGATTATTGGGCAAGTTTATCCTAAGCTTTGCTTGTTCTATCCGCAGAACTCGTTTTTTTGCTAAAGAACAAACAAAATATTGGGTGACCAAATATTGATGACTAATAAGGCAAGTGATAAACCCGTCTATTAATAATTAATTTTTAGACAATGGTCAAATGACCGTTTTTTATTTATGATTTCCCTAAATATGTTACAATCAGAATGGCTACTTTTGGTTTGACAAAAATTTTTTTCCACCGGTACGGTTAAGCGTCAAAATGTAGGAAGTCGATTAACCATTAAACATAATCAGCCCCATTTTTATGAATTTGTAGTGGACACAGCAAAGCTGCTCGGCCCCTACAACCCGCCCAAGCCGCACCGGTAAAAAATTTGGTCGCCGAAAAGCCATACTTGCTTAAGATTGTTCAACTTGGTTAACGAACAATTAACATAAAGGAATTTAAAGACTTAGGTAGCTCCAAAAAATTAAAATACCACCAATGGGGCTGTAGCAAAGGATTGCCGCTTTGATCCGAATCTTGTAGGGGCAATCCTTTATGGTTGCCCGGGGTCATATTAATTATTTGGGAGTTGCCTTACCAAGCAAGTACCTGAAGTAAAGCCAAAAATTAGCTCAATTTTATTCAATTAT
>Ga0164315_10004320_pt1 | contig 11035 bp, 8 predicted proteins | sample GuaBasSedimGuay6_FD_113737 | JGI IMG/M metagenome (GOLD analysis project Ga0164315, IMG submission 113737) | Subseafloor sediment microbial communities from Guaymas Basin, Gulf of California, Mexico - Guay6, Core 4569-2, 0-3 cm | ecosystem: Environmental > Aquatic > Marine > Hydrothermal vents >...
AAGTGGAACTACAGGTATTAACGATCTTTCAGGCATGGACGATATTGTAATTGAAGCTTCACAGACTGCAATTATGGAATATGATTACTCCTTACGGCTATAGACGGATCGTTTCGCCTAAAGGCGATTACAGCACACTAAAAGAGACTGTAAATAAATCTGTCTATCATTATAGCTTTTAAATCGGCATGTTGTGATGCTTCGATGTCCCCTTTAGATGTACTTTAGATGTAACTGCTGCAATATTATTTGTTAATATTTTCGCGTGTATATCTTGCAAAACAGCCTCTACATAAACCCCTGAACAGTTAAATATTCTGATCAGGGGCTTTTAGCTTAAAGTGATTTTTGACAGAAATACCAGTCTGTACACTCGTAACCTTCATTCATGCGAGCTTCGGCTTCTTCTGCCGTTGCTGGTGGCGGCACGATAACTTTGTCGCCCGGTTGCCAGCCTTCTGGTGTAGCTATGCCGTTCTCGTCTGATGTTTGCAGAGCAGTAACCAAACGTAGTATCTCATCGATCGAACGTCCGTTAGTCATTGGGTAATACACCATTGCACGGAGTACGCCTTTATCGTCGATAATAAAGGTGGCGCGAACCGCTGATGTATCACTTGCACCGGGCTGAATCATGCCATAAGCATTTGCTACTTTCATATCCAGGTCAGCAATAATCGGGAAGTTAACGTCTACGTCAAATTTTTCTTTAATATTCCTGATCCATGCAAGGTGTGAATAATGACTATCTATCGATAAGCCAAGTAGCTCAGTATTCAACTTACTAAATTCGCCCTGTCTTTTAGCGAATGCGATGAATTCAGTGGTACACACAGGTGTGAAGTCCGCAGGGTGTGAAAACAGAACCAGCCATTTGCCCTGATAGTCTTCAAGTTTACGCTTGCCGTGTGTTGTTACTGCATCAAAAGCAGGGGCGGCCTGGTTCATGCGTGGGCCAGTTACTGCTGTCATTTCGTTGTCTTGTGTGTTGTTCATCATCTGTATCCTCTAGTGTTGTTCGATCTGCGTTACGCGATCTGTATTAATCGATGGATACATATTAGCGAAAACTTATTGATAAATAAAATTGATTAAATCTATTGTAACGATAGTATTTTGCTATCTAGTTTTTTTGATGTTTTTTACACAGCTTAAATTGCAGTCGCGTATAGCCTTGTTAATGACATTAATGACTTTGGGGCGTGGAAAGGATACACGCCATGCCAGGGCTATCGTACGTGTTGGTATGGGATTGGAAAAACGTCGTATGGCCAGTAAACGCTGTGAATATGAGTGTGCGCCAGCCGCAGTACAGGGCAATACTGTTACGCCTAAACCTGAAACGACCATGTGACGGATGGTTTCTAATGAACTACCTTCTACCGTATGCGGCAGGTCACCTTCCAGGCCGGGCTTGGGAATACATGCAGGACAGGCCTCCAGTACATGGTCTCTAAAACAATGGCCCTGACCGAGTAACAGCACATTTTCAGCTTCTAATAATTTTGAATTAATTGTCTTGCGTGATGTTAACGGGTGCGAGGCAGGCAGCAGGACAACAAAGGGCTCTTCATATAGCGCTTGCGATACGATGCCCTGTTCCTCATAGGGTAGCGCAATAATAATGACATCAAGCTCACCACGTTTGAGTTTTTCGGTTAATACGGAAGTATAATTTTCCTCGACCACCAGCGGCATCTCCGGTGCGGCTTTGTGAAGTAAGGGAATAAGTTCAGGGTATAGATAAGGGCCAATGGTATGAATGGCACCGATGCGCAGCGGCCGTGAAAGCTGGTTCTTGCCATGTAGGGCAAGCTGTTTGATATTGTCTGCGGCCTCCAGAGTTTGTTGTGCCTGTTGCACGATGCGCTCACCGATGGGAGATAACGAAATTTCATTACTGCCGCGTTCAAATATAGCCACGCCTAATTCTGCTTCCAGTTTTTTAATCGCCACGCTCAGTGTGGGCTGGCTGACATGGCAGCTTTTAGCTGCGCGGCCAAAATGGTGCTCGCGTGCAACGGCAACGATGTAACGAAGTTCGGTAAGTGTCATGTTGCGAGTTTAATACAACTAAACACTACATAGTTAATATTAATTCATGATATTTGTTGATAGTTTTTGAGTATTAGTAGCTTGTTATATTGAGAAAGGCTATGGCACTGATAAATAAATACTAATATCCAGCACCTTGTGACGGGACTATATTTGACAAATCGTTGATGGTGAAAGCTTGATAACGAACAAAAACGTCTGACTAGAATCAGTTGAATCAGAAAACAACACCACTTTAGGGAGAATAAAGTAATGCTGAAAAAAACAATACCTTTGCTTGCTGCCATCGCGATCGCGCTATCACCAGAAGCCTGGTCCGAAAACATGTTCAGTGGCACGGCCAAACCGAACAGCTTCTGGTGGCCGGATCAGGTGGATCTCGGCTCGCTACGTGACCACGATGACAAATCCAGTCCCTACGGTGATGACTTTGACTACGCCAGGGCCTTCAATAGCGTCGACCTCAAGGCCCTGAAAGCGGACATCGAAAAAGTACTGACCACGTCACAGGACTGGTGGCCTGCAGATTGGGGTCACTATGGCGGCCTGATGATCAGGATGGCCTGGCATAGCGCAGGAACCTACCGCGTACATGACGGACGCGGCGGTGCCGATGGTGGCCAGCAACGATTCGAGCCGCTTAACAGCTGGCCTGATAACGCCAACCTGGACAAGGCTCGCCGCCTGTTGTGGCCGGTCAAGCAGAAATACGGGCGTAATGTATCCTGGGCAGACCTGATAATACTGGCCGGTAACGTCGCGCTGGAATCGATGGGTTTCGAAACCCTGGGTTTTGCTGGTGGCCGCGTGGACGATTGGGAATCTGACCTGGTGTACTGGGGCCCCGAGACCAGGATGCTTGGCAACGACAAGCGTTACAGCAAGGACGGCAAACTCGAAAAGCCATTAGCAGCACTGCAGATGGGCCTGATTTATGTGAACCCGGAAGGCCCGAGCGGTAATCTCGATCCGCTCTCTGCTGCCAAAGATATACGTGAATCATTCGGCCGAATGGCGATGAATGATGAGGAGATCGTCGCGTTGATCGCCGGTGGGCACACCCTTGGCAAGAACCACGGTGCCAGGAAAGGTGATTGCGTAGGCCCGGAGCCTGCCGCCGCCGCTATCGAAGAGCAGGGACTGGGCTGGAAGAACAAGTGTGGCAAAGGCAATGCTGAAGACACCATGACCAGCGGACTGGAAGGTGCCTGGACCCAGACGCCTACCGCATGGTCTATCCTGTTTCTCAATAACCTGTTTACCTACGAGTGGCAGAAGCAAAAGACACCTGCTGGCGCAACAGTGTCGGTGCCGACCGACAAAAATGCACATACAGCAGTAGCTGATGCCCACGTCAAGGGTAAACGCAATCCACCTGTCATGCTGACGACCGACCTGGCTCTGAAAAAAGACCCCGGATTCCGCAAGATCGCCGAGCGTTTTCTGAAGAACCCGAAAGCGTTCGACAAGGCTTTCGCCAGGGCGTGGTTCAAATTAACGCATCGAGACCTGGGGCCGCGTGCCCGCTACCTGGGTAGTGAGGTACCAGAAGAAGTATTTGTCTGGCAGGATCCGATTCCGGCTGCCGATCACAAGATAAGTGCCAAAGAAGCGGACAAACTGAAAGCGAAGATCCTGAAATCCGGTTTGACTGTAGCTGAACTGGTCAGAGCGGCATGGGCATCAGCTTCTACCTATCGTGGCTCAGATATGCGCGGTGGTGCCAACGGTGCGCGTGTCCGACTTGCACCACAGAAGGACTGGCAAGCCAACGACCCGAAAGAACTGGCCAGCGTGCTGAAGAAACTTGAGAAAGTCAAAAATGACTCCGGCAGCAAAGTCTCCATGGCTGACCTGGTCGTGCTCGGTGGCGCTGCTGCGATCGAGAAAGCGGCAAAAGATGCCGGTCACAAGGTCAAGGTTGCATTCAAACCGGGTCGTGGTGACGCGACACAGAAGATGACCGACGTGCATTCGTTCGCTGTACTGGAACCGAAGGCAGATGCCTTTCGTAACTACTACAACCACGGTGCTTACGGTTCACCTGCTGACATGCTGGTCGAGAAGGCTGACCTGTTGACCCTGACAGCACCGGAGATGACCGCGCTGGTCGGCGGCATGCGCGCAATGGGTGCGAATGCTGGCGGTTCGAAGCATGGTGTGTTCACCGACAAGCCGGGGCAGCTGAACAACGACTTCTTCGTCAACCTGCTCGACATGTCCACCACGTGGGCACCATCGAAGAAAGAAGGTGTGTACGAGGGCCGTGACCGTAGCAGCGGCAAGCTGAAATGGACTGCAACACCAGTCGACCTGGTGTTCGGTTCCAACGCGGAACTCAGGGCAGTCGCTGAAGCCTATGCCTCTGACGATGGCGAGAAGAAGTTCATCGACGACTTCGTCAAGGCCTGGACCAGGGTGATGAACAACGACCGCTTCTAGATCTGAAGAGTGTTGATTTGCCAATTAGAGAATAGCCCCTCCTGTTCAGGAGGGGCCATTTTACTTTGTGAGTATAAGGACTGGATATTTGGGATCAGTGTCAATACCAGTAAGTTAAGCTATTCTGTGCGTTGTCCTGCCGGCAAAGCTTCCGCATCCTCGACAATTGCTCCTGCATTGTCCTACTACCGTCCATCCATAATAGAGGCATTCAGCATAGCCGCCCTAAGGCAACACAAATAAATAGGATCAGAACAATGAGATTTTCGAAAATAACAACATTTAACTTTATTACTGCTGCCAGCCTGACGCTAATCCTAGCTGCCTGCGATAGTAGTGATCCATCATCTACTGGCTCTTTAAGTCTAAGTGTGACAGACGCACCGGTTGATACGGCAGATAATGTTTTTGTTGAATTCAACGGAGTAGAAATAAAACCAGCAAGTGGTAACTCGATTACATTTGATTTCACTGAACGATGTACAGCTGATCCAACTTCATGTCAGATAGATTTGTTAGCACAAACCAATGGTGCTTCTGAGTTAATACTGAACAGTGAAACTGTAGTCTCAGGACAGTATGACTGGTTGAGGTTGCTTGTTAAAGCTGAACGAGATTCCTACATTGTTATTAATGGTGAAGAATTTGAATTACGCATTCCAAGTGGCGCACAAAGTGGTCTTAAGATTAATGCTGGGTTTGTTGTTCCTGCGGGTGGTGAGGCAAGCTTTACGATTGATTTTGATTTGCGAAAATCAGTTCATGATCCGCTAGGTCCGCCAGGTGTAAATGATTACATCCTACGTCCATCACTGAGAATGGTAGATAATAGTGCAACAGGTACTTTGTCAGGAACTGAAGGCAATCTGCCACCACAAATGCGACATTGCTGAAGGCAAAAATTTGACCATAAGCAGATCTTCATATTGGGCCATATAATCGTGGTCTGTCCCTGATTGTTCCATAACCCTACCGTGCACTGGGCCGGACGACTAGTCGGGTGACAGACCCCGGCACCGTCGGCAGCTCGGGCTCGGGCCCGGGCTCGCCGATGAAGTAGCCCTGGGAATAATCGATACCCAGATCCTTCACCCTTCGTTGCACGGAATCGGAGTGGACGAATTCGGCCACCGTCTGCATGTTCAGCTTGCGGGCGAAGTTGACGATGCCTTCGGTGAGGATGGCGGCGCTGGGATCGGAGTCGAGCTCGCGGATTAGGCTGCCGTCGATCTTTATGATGTCTACCTTGAGTCGCAGCAGGTGCTCGAAGTTTGAATAGCCGCTGCCGAAATCGTCTATGGCGATCTTGCACCCCAGGCTCTGGAATTCTTTGACAAAGGCGTCGGCCCGTTCGTAATTCCTGATGATTTCCGACTCCAGTATCTCGAACACGGCCCGTTCGGCCAGCCCGTATTCCACAAGCTTGTCCTTGATAAATGCCGTCGTATCCGGGTCCGCTATGTCTTCATAGGCGAGATTGATGGAAAACTCATCGTGCCTGTCTTTGAACACCTCGAACACCTGTTCCACCATCATCACAGTAATGGACCGATGGAGTCGTAGCTTCTTGGCGATGTGCAGGAACTGGCCAGGCAGCACCAACTGACCCTGCTCGTCCAACATCCGAGCCAGGCACTCGAATTTTTCGATCTCGCCGGTTCTGTTGTTGTAGATCGGCTGAAAATAAGGGCGTATGCGTCGCTCCTGGAGCGCGGCCTTGAGACGCTTGGCCCAGAGCAGGTTCTGCTCATATGCCTCCGGTATGCGTAGCATGGGGTCGTAGATCCGGTAGGGCTGGTCTTCGCTACGTGCGGTTTTCAGCGCCATGTTGGCGAACGGTAATAACCGCAGCAGGTTATTTTCAGCCGATTTCTGATCGTCGGAGGTCGATGCGGTATCCGCCGCACCCATGGTCACACTCAGGCCGACATCCTGCTCATCCCACTTGTACATACATGCACCGGAAAAGGCGGACAGGGCGTTCAGGCAGCCTTCCAGCGCAGCCAGGCTCATGACTTTTGGGATCGAAATGGCGAATTCGTCGGCTGGCATCCGATAGAGCACGGTCTTTCTGCACTCCGGCATACCCTTCAGGAAGGCCTGAAGATTTTTGGCGAAACCCTTGAGCACAGCGTCGCCGCACTGGTCTCCGTAAAAATCGTTGATCTCCCTGAACGAATCGACATTCAGTAGGATCAGCGTCTCCTGCCTGGGGGTTTTTAGCTCCTGTAATAGCCGCGCGCGGTTTGGAAGGCCGGTGAGCCCGTCGGTATACAAGGTCTCCAGCAGGCGCATGATCCCGGCGACGATGTAGAGGATCAGGGTGGAAAGCGCCAGCAGGATCGCCCCCGTCACGAAGACGATCCGGTAGTTGCTTTCACGCATGGGTTCGAGCACCGAGTCAATTTCGTCGCGGGGCACGCTGATACCGAAAATCATGCCAGCCACGGTCTTGGAAAAAAACAATGCGTACTCCTGCTCCTCCACCCGCAGCTTCATGGTCTGCATGGGGATGCGGAAACGGTTGCCCACCAGCCTGGCTGGCGGCCAGGCGTAGCTCGTGAACGCCTGCCCGGAAATCTGCTCCAGCAGGGGCTGAGAGGCGAGGGATTCCTGTTCGGAGAGTCCGGACAATTTGCGGTTCTTTTTGTCTATAAGGAAGGAAAAACTGCTCGGCGTGATGTCCACCTCACTCACCAGCTCGATGATCTCGTCCGCACGCCAATCGGTGGTGGCGAGTCCAAGGATACGACCGTTCTCGTCATTCATGAAAGTGGACAGGGTAATGACGGCGGTCTTCAACAGGGGAGTGTAATATGCAGGAGTCCAGTAGAAGGGCTCTGGACGGGCCTGGTTGCGATCCCAATCCAGGGGCAGAGCCCGCCTGTACCACTCGCTGCTCAGATAGTCGTCGAGCGCGCCATCGTTTGCCCAGTTCAGCTTGATGCGGTCGTTTTCCCAATAGGCATAGGACCCGAACCGAGTGGCATTGGGGTCGAACACCTGTGGATCGAACCAGATGCCGCCTCCCACGGCTTCCTGGAAATCGCCGATCCTGCCCCGCAAGGCGGTGCCCATCTCGCGTGTGAGACGATGTCCCGAACGCCCATTCATCCGGTAGAAGAGTTCTCCCAGGCGGGCCAGGTCTGTGGTGTTCTTCTCCATCAGCTTGTGGTGGGCGTCGATCCGATCCATGTTCGCGTGGAAGCTTTCCTCGATCTGGCCCAGTCGCAGATCGGACATGGCGCGCTGGGAATAATCAAGATTCAGGGACGACATGATTCCCATACCTGCCATGAACAGGCTCACCAGCAGGAACAGGATCAGCATGACGAACTTTTTCAGAGATATCATGCCCAGCCCGCCCATTTAGTGTCTTTGTTCCAGAATGCGTCGGATCTGCTGCTGCGCGAGCTCTATCCGGGCAGGGTCGAGCGCCTGCGCTAGCCGCTTGCGTTGCTCCTCAGCTTCCCGATCCCCCGCCAGGGCGGCCACGCTGAGCCAGACATAGGCCTGTGTCTCGTTCTTGGGTACAATCGTTCCCTCGGTGTAGAGAATACCAAGCCGATACTGGGCATCGGTGGCCCCCTGATCCGCAGCCCGTTTCAGCCAGTTCTCGGCACGCTCCCCGTCCACTTCGGCGTCTTTTCCCAGCGCGTACATCTTGCCCAGTTGCGTCTGGGCAGCGGCGTAGCCTTGTTGAGCGGCGCGCGCGAACCACTGCCGTGCCTTGTCATAGTCGCGTTCAGTACCTTCTCCCCGGTAATAGTTTAAACCGGCGTGGTACTGAGCCTCCGCCAGCCCCTGTTCCCCGGCCTGCCGGAACCACCGTAATGCCTCGCGGTCGTCGCGGCTCACATCTTGACCTTTCTGATACATGCGTCCCAGATGAAGCTGGGCCTCCGGCAGGCCCTGGGCCACCGCCAGTTTGGTCCACTTCAGGGCTGCATCAGGGTCGTTCACGGTGCTGGAGACCACCCCCAGGTTGTATTGCGAGCGGGCGTCACCCTGCTGGGCGGGCGGCTCACAGGCCGCCTGGGCTTCGCGGTAGTTCTTGATGCTGAACAGCAAATAGCAGTTTTCCGCTGCCTTGGTGCCGATCCGGGGTTGCGCCTCGGCGACACGGGTCGCGAACTCTTCCACTACCGGTGAACAGGAGTAAGCGTATCCCCGTTTCAGCTTATTCAGATTGGCTTCGTTCGCGGACTTCGTCGCATAGCGCCCGGCGATCTCGTCGCACCGCCGGTCACGCTCCGTTCGCACACGAGCCAAATGATCGGCCTGCGCGGGATTGTTCGCATGCTTCTCCAGGTAGCGGGTCAGCGGGTCTATGCGCTGTTGATCGAACAACGACTGAACCTCTCTCGTCTCGGGATCCATATCGTGCCTAACAATATCCACGCATCCCACGAGAAAGACCGAAATTAACACTAGTGGGATGGTTAACCGCATTGCCAGTCCTTCGAAAGAGAAATGGTCGGATGGTACTTGCTTTAGCCCATCGGAAACTATTGACCCGCCTAAAAATGTAACATTGATGATTGACTGTATTATCTGATCTTTATTATCACTATCATCATTCTGTATTTTATCCAATGGAACTTCATCGATATCATCATAATTACTACTATATTGTTCGCTATCTGTGCCGTATCTCTCTTTTTCAGTATGGGCGGGTGTTAATTCGGATTTCTGTAAAATCTTACCTGCGTGTAAGTTTGATTTAATAGTTGAAAATGGATCAGATATTGTTGCACTGGCAGTAATGTATGGATCAAAATCATATGTATCATCTATGTGATTTTTTTCTTCTAGATGGGCATCTAAATCACCAGCTATTTTATGAGCATCATTAGGATATTCATTTTCTGGAGCTGGCTTTGAGGGAATATTGTCAGACATATTGCTCAGTTACCTGTATACACTAACGATGATTTATCTATCATAAAAATATATTACTAAACTAAGTTGAATATAAATTATGCCTAATTTTCAATCATTTGCGTAAAAGTATCATGATTCATATTTTGAATATGAATACTTAATATAGTATAAAGATGGATTAGCGGGGGCATTTGAACCAAAACATACGCTTTTGATTTCTCTAGCCTCCTTAAAGAAAAAAAGGGGGGCAGCCCCTAATAATTTTATAAATTTCATGTAAAAGGTCGATAGATGCAAGCTATGCGAATATTACAAGTACTCATACTCTCTATACTGCTACATGCCTGTGCGAGCGTGCCATAACAGAGTGTCCACCTGGTGCTCTGGATAAACCGGAGTGTCCGCCTGCAGATGCTATTGAAGATGAAACGATCAACGATATCTATGAGATACGGTAGTAATTACGGACACTCATAAAATCAATTGACACTTGCTTACCAAATTTGTACACCCATACAATCAATCAGCAAAGGACAGCGCTATGCCAAAACCAAGGAAGTCATTGGTGTCAGTGCGAGAAATACTTTCTGAATAGTTAGTAAACACTAAACACAGAAAACATGAGGGCAAACAAGAATTGCTCATGGATAGCTGTAGCCTAAAAAACCGAAAGAGAGAAAGAAAGTAAGCAGAAAGCCATATTTTAAAGTAAGACGGTTACTACCTGTAAATATTTATAGAAGGTTGGTAGAAAAACCTGTTTTTTTTGTCTTTAAACGTTGGGTGTCTTGTTTATTGCTGGTAATAGCTGACATTCAGGGAGTTAGTGTTGATGGCAAAGATTGGCAATATATGCCATAATTAATTACAGAGGTGATAATTATGGCAACCATGAACGTTTCTTTACCGGATCCAATGAAAGAATGGGTTGAAGATCAAGTCGGTGGCGGTTTGTACAGTAATGCTAGTGATTATGTGCGTGATTTAATTCGTCAGGATCAGGATGCTCAAAACAAGCGCGAACTACTTGTAAAAGCATTGCAAAAAGGTGAAAAAAGTGGTGTTTCAAAACGAACTTTAGATGATATCTGGAATGACGTAAAAGCAAGTAAACGGTGAAATATCAACTAACGGACGAAGCCGACAGGGATGTTGAAGAAATTCTTGCGTATTCAGTAAATAGTTTTGGAGTAGCGCAAACAGAGCATTACTTTGATGCACTAAAAGAGTGTATCGAACTACTAGCTGATAATCCAAATATAGGGCACAGCGCAGAAGAAATCCTGCCTGAATATTTACGCTTCCCATACGAAAGTCATGTCATTTTCTATAAAAAACTTTCCGCATCAATTCTTGTGGTGAGGACTCTTCATGAACGTATGGATCCAGAAAGGCATCTTTAAACCCTATATTGAAGACCTTTAAAGATTTGGCTTCAATTGACCAGAACACCACAAAGACGACGTTGGTGGAATATACCTGGTTGAGAAAAAATACTACAAAGGAGACCTTGGCAGAATAACTCTGACAGAGAAGAGCAGACCATTTATAGGCTCAAATAAAACATATTTATAGAATTAAAGTAGATATTAATGTTGACAATACATACCTGACATTATATAAATACACAAAAGCGCTGATTTGAACCAGATTG